>Ga0209614_1000024_pt1 | contig 121713 bp, 99 predicted proteins | sample BlaSprsedimmetaG_FD_185484 | JGI IMG/M metagenome (GOLD analysis project Ga0209614, IMG submission 185484) | Hot spring sediment bacterial and archeal communities from California, USA to study Microbial Dark Matter (Phase II) - Blank Spring... ... | reverse complement strand
CCCAAACATACTGATAGATGCGCTCGTGCGAAACACATGCCATGCCCTCGTCCTTGCAGTACCCAGCTATCTGCTCGGGGCTGTAATCAATACCCAGTAGTTCATCTACTTTAGCCTTGACCTGCGCAGTAAACCGGACCCTCTTGGGGATGCTTTTCTTTCGATCTTCGTATTTACGCTGAGCAAGTTCTGACCTGTAGTGTCCATTGCGCTTATCGCAGTTTCGCCTGATCTCACGTGAAACAGCTGATTTGCTTTTACCAATGGTTTCGGCAATAAAGGTTAGCGATTTCCCTCTTGATAGTAACACCTCAATGGTGTATCTTTGTTCTCTGGTGATATGGCTCATATTACAACTTTTTGGACGGAGGACGAATATAGAGCTTATTTCCATTCAGCGGAAGAGAGCGGGATTTTTTCCCCTCTCTTTGCTGAAAAAATATTGATGTCATCCTCACCGAAAGTTGCATTTATTGGTTGAATTTAGGTCGTAAAAATTCGCCGTTTTTTTCTTTTGCTTTATGACCAAGAGGTTCAATAATCTTAGTATATAATTCTGTGACACCAGAAATGAACTCCCAGAACCTTTGGCCGCAATACTTGAAGTAATCTCCTTTATCGGGATTATTATCTCTACCATAACAACATCCGTTTACAGCAACTATGTTTAACTGTGAGTTACTTGTTCTCAAAGTCTTTTTAGCAGTCTTAAAATCGGCAACCATTTTAGCAATTTGAGAACTGTTGCCCCAATTTGGGCCTGATTTTATCGTTACAATATATCTTATTCCACTATTATCAAATTCTAAATCAACACCAGTAATACCCGATTTGTAGCCTCTGTAAACTTTACTATTAATAAAAATTACGAGACCTTCAAGCCAATCGCCAAATAAGTTTCTTCGTTTGAAGAAATATGCGCATCTACAATTCCTCGGATTATCTGCTAGGCCGTTAAGACATATTTAACTTTGAAAAGATATGGATTCTTGCGTTTAAGAACTTGTGTAAGTCTTAACCCATCGAGGCTGCTAATTCGTTTTTGGTGAAATATTCCTATGTTTTCCTCAACGTATTGCAATACGTCATTCAAACTAAGTTTTTCCATACTTTACATTTGGTTCAAATAAATAAAGTTCAACGGATTTTAATTGTTGCTTTACCATTTCATAATATTGGGGAACAATGTCAATGCCAATAGAATTTCTTCTCATTCTATTGGCAACAACTAATGTTGTACCCGAACCCATAAATGTATCAAGAACGGTGTCATTTTCTTTGGTAAAGAGTTTAATAAACCATTCTGGCAACTCTTCAGGGAATGCTGCGCTATGATTTTTATTGCTACACTCAGTAGCCAAATGCAAAACATTGGTTGGATAGGCCCTATCTCTATTTAACCAGTTAGAAATGTTCTTTCCAAAACCACTTCCCACTCTTGAATTATCTCTGATTTTATCTTTGATAGTTTTTTTAACCTAGATTTTGCCCAATCCCCCATTGGAACCATTACTTATTCCTGATACATATTAAATTTTCGGTCTTTATTAAATTGAAGCAAGCGCTCCCAAGCGTCACGAAATCGATTAGGCCACTTCCTTGGATATGAGTTTTTTTTTATGCCAAATAAACTCTTCTGTCCAAAGCCATCCTTGCTTTCTCATCTCTAAAATGAGTTCTATAACATAAGTGCTTCTTTCTCCTTCAACAACTTTTTCCTTAATGTTTAATTATAAAAGTTCCTGTCGGCTTAAGCACCCTTAATAGTTGATAGGAAATGGGCAAAAACCATCCAACGTATTTGTCGGGGTGAATACCGCCATATGTATTTTTTCGCTGATCAGCGTAAGGAGGAGAAGTAAAAATTAAATCCACTGAATTGTCAGGCAGTAACCTTAATTGCTCTTTGCAGTCCCCCAAGTATAAATCTGTTTTTATCTCCATTTATTACTGTCCTATATTATATAGCAAAATTACTTTTTTTATCGTTTAATTTTACTAAAATGTTTCGAAGTTGTTAACAGTTTAAGTTTTCAGATTTGAATATTTTATCTGACTAAAACTTCATTAATAACTTGACTATAAGCCTTAAAAAAATTACCACAGTGGTTCGTATTTTTTACCCACTAATTTTCTACCATTCTCCAAACCTGTTCCAATCTCCATGTCCCGTATAAACAAAAAAGGGTTGCCTTGGCAACCTTTTACGCTATTATATTGAGTTTTTTAAAGTTTCCGCTTAACCTCAACCTCCTGGAATCCCTCAACAAAATCTCCAACCTTGATATCGTTGAAGTTCTTGATGTTTAAGCCGCACTCAAAGCCTGCTGAAACCTCGCGAACATCGTCCTTGAAACGCTTGAGCGATTCAAGCTCGCCGGTGTAGATAACAATACCATCGCGGATAAGGCGAACCTTATTGTTACGCGAGATTTTCCCTTCGCGAACAATACATCCGGCTACAGTTCCAACTTTGGTTATCTTGAAGGTTTCAAGCACCTCAGCCGAACCGGTAATCTCCTCCTTAATCTCAGGTGCAAGCATGCCCTCAATGGCGTCCTTAATCTCATTAATGGCATCGTAGATGATGGAGTACAGGCGAATGTCAATTTCTTCCTTCTCGGCTAGTTTACGGGCGCCTGCCGAGGGACGAACCTGGAAGCCAATCACAATGGCGTTTGATGCCGCTGCAAGCAGGATATCCGACTCGGAAATCTGACCAACCGCCTTATGAATTACGTTAACTTGCACTTGCTCAGTGGAGAGTTTGATGAGGGCATCGGATAGCGCCTCAATTGAACCGTCCACATCGCCTTTTACCACCAGGTTAAGCTCCCTGAAGTTGCCAATGGCAATACGGCGCCCAATTTCGTCGAGGGTGATATGCTTTTTGGTCTTCATGCTTTGCATGCGTACAAGTTGCTCGCGCTTGTTGGCAATTTCGCGAGCCTCACGGTCGGAGTCGAGTATGTTAAAGTAATCGCCAGCCTGGGGAGCTCCGTTCAAGCCAATTACCTGAACAGGAGTAGATGGGCCAGCTTCATGGATACGCTGACCACGCTCGTTAAACATGGCTTTTACGTGGCCGTAGTAAATCCCGGCCAGCATGATATCGCCCTGGAGAAGTGTTCCGTTCTGAACAAGAACGGTGGTAACGTATCCCCTACCCTTGTCGAGTGCCGATTCGATAACCGTTCCTGAAGCACGCTTATTGGGATTGGCCTTAAGGTCTTTTAGCTCGGCCTCAAGCAATACCTTTTCGAGTAGCTTTTCAACGTTCAAGCCTTGTTTTGCCGAAATCTCCTGGCACTGGTATTTACCGCCCCAGTCCTCAACCAGGTAGTTCATGTTAGCCAGTTCCCCCTTAATTCGCTCGGGGTCGGCGGTTGGTTTATCAATCTTATTGATAGCAAAAACAATGGGTACCCCAGCTGCACTGGCGTGATTAATGGCCTCAACGGTTTGGGGCATCACGGCATCGTCGGCGGCAACCACGATAATGGCAACGTCGGTTAGCTTAGCACCACGCGCACGCATGGCGGTAAAAGCCTCATGACCCGGAGTGTCGAGGAATGTAATCTTTCGTCCATCCTCAAGCTCAACACTGTATGCACCTATATGCTGGGTAATACCACCAGCCTCGCCGGCAATTACGTTGGTATGCCTGATGTAGTCGAGCAGCGATGTTTTACCATGGTCAACGTGACCCATTACGGTTACTATGGGCGGGCGAGGTTTCAAATCCTTAGGTTTGTCCTCTTCCTCCTCCTTGATAACCTCCTGAACATCAACGCTAACAAACTCAACCTTATAGCCAAACTCATCGGCTACCAGGGCCATGGTCTCGGCATCGAGTCGCTGGTTAATGGAAACCATCAGGCCAAGGTTCATGCACATGTCAATAACATCGGTAATCGGAACATTCATCATGGCAGCCAGTTCGTTGGCCGAAACGAACTCCGAAACCTTAAGCACTTGTTTCTCCTGCTCCTGGCGTTCAAGCTCCTCGCGCTGACGGGCGCTAAGAATTTCTCGTTTCTCGCGGCGATACTTGGAACTTTTGGTTTTCCCCTTGCTGGTTAACCTTGCCAGGGTTTCCTTAATCTGACGCTGAACCTCTTCCTCGTCAACCTCAGGCCTAATTACTTTCTTCTTATTCTTCTTTTTGAGTTTTTTGGCTTTATGGTCGTCCTTATTGACTTCCTTATCAACTTTAACCTCTTGGGGTTGTTCAACGCCTACCTTATCGCTCTTTTTGATGCGTTTCCGCTTCTTTTTTTTGCCGTCCTTATCGAAATCGGACGATGAGGCAACCGGTTTTTTCTTTACCTCGAACTGGCTGAGGTCAATTTTACCCTTAATGGTTGGGCCAGAAAGCTTTTCAACCTCGGCCTTGTACACCTTGGGCTCAGTTTCCTGTGTACTGGCAGTAACCTCGGGTTCAGCAGGTTCAGGCTTTTCAGCCTCGCTGGCAGGTTTCTTAATCACCACCTTGGGTTGAGACTTTTCGTCCTTCTGATGAGGTTGATGTTCAGTTTTTTTATGCTCACCATGTTTAGGGGTTTTGCCTGCCTTATCTATATCAATTTTCCCAACCACTTTAGGCGCATCAACCTTAACGTTAGGTTTTATAACCTCTTCGGGCTGAGGCATTTCCTTTTTTTCCTCTTTTGGGGTCGAAGGCTGATCCTTTACGGGCGCAGGCTTTTCTTCGGGTTTAGGCTCGGATTTAGGTTCTTTGGGCTTTTTGCCTAAAGTATCGAGGTCAATCTTACCCTTTACCTTAAGGTCAATTTTAGGTTTTTCAACCTCAATGGTTGGGGCTGATGCTTCTATGGTGTTTGTTTTAATGATTATCTCTTCGTCCGATGATTCATCGGAGAAATCATCCTCGTCTTTTTCAATATCGTCAATTGATATTGTTTTCTTTTTATCCCTTAAAGCCTTAAGGTTTTCCTTTTGTTGCTCAGTTTTTTTCTTAAGGTCTAGCTCGCTGCCAAACTCTATCTCAAGAATAGTGACAACATCCTGGTCAACCTTAGCATTGGGATTGTTTTCCACATCGTAACCTCGTTTGTGGAGAAACTCTACTAACGTTCCCACGCCAACGTTGAACTCTTTTGCCAGTTTACTGAGCCTGATTTTATTATCGCTTGTCATAAAGGTTTCTTCCCCTGATTTATTTATTACTTTGCAAAACTAAACTAATAGCAAAACTATTCAAATTCTGACTTCAAAATTCTTAGGATTTCCTTAACGGTTTCTTCCTCCAGGTCGGTACGTTTAACAAGTTCATCGAATGGTATTTCAAGCACGCTCTTGGCTGTATCGCACCCAATGCCCTTAAGAACTTCAATAATCCATTCGTCAATCTCGTCAACAAATTCATCGATGCTAACATCCTCCTCGTCCTCACCTGCCGACTCACGGTAAACATCAATCTCGTAACCGGTAAGCTGGCTTGCCAGCTTGATGTTATACCCACCCTTGCCAATGGCCAGCGATACCTCCGATGGCTTTAGGTAAACCTCGGCACGCTTGTTTTCCTCATCAATCTTGATGGACGAAATTTTTGCAGGGCTTAGTGCGCGCTGTATAAACAGCTGGGTATTTGTGGTATAGTTGATTACATCGATACTTTCGTTCCTGAGTTCGCGAACAATGCCATGTATGCGGCTACCCTTCATACCCACACAGGCACCAACCGGGTCAACACGCTCATCGTACGATTCAACGGCAACCTTAGCCCTTTCACCAGGGATTCGAACAATCTTTTTAATGGTGATTAAGCCATCGAAAATTTCGGGCACCTCAAGTTCAAATAGCCGTTCCAGAAAGGCATTGGCTGTTCTTGAAAGTATGATTTGAGGGTTGTTATTACGCATCTCTACCTTGTAAACCACGGCACGAATGCTGTCGCCTTTGCGGTAAAAGTCGGATGGAATTTGTTCGCTTTTGGGGAGTATAAGTTCATTCCCTTCGTCGTCGAGCACAAGGATTTCCTTTTTCCAAACCTGGTAAACCTCTCCGGTAATTATTTCGCCAATCCTGTCCTTGTACTTACTGTAAAGGTTGTTGCGCTCCAGCTCCATGATTCGCGATGTAAGATTTTGGCGAAGCGCTAAAATAGCCCTGCGGCCAAATTCCGAAAGCGAAACCTCCGATGTTACCTCCTCGCCAACCTCGTAATCCTCGTCAATCTTGCGGGCATCGGAAAGTGATATTTGACGGTTTGGGTCCTCCACCGAGCCATCCTCAACCACCTCGCGATTTCGGTAAATTACAAAATCGCCCTTATCTATGTTGATAATTATATCAAAGTTGTCGTCGGAACCGTATAGCTTAACCAACATGCTGCGGAAAACATCCTCAAGCACACTCATCATGGTTGGCCTGTCAATATTCTTGAGTTCCTTAAACTCCAGAAACGAATCAATTAAGTTCAGATTATCCATTACTTTAAATATTTTTCCCTATTATATCACTTAAACTTAAGAACTACTTTCGCACTTTTAACCTGCTGGTATGCGAACGGAATGGGTTCCAGCACTTCCTGTTTCTTCTTTGAACCCTCAATGCTTACTTTTTTGCTTACACTGAGCACAAAACCATTATTGTCGGCACTATAAATCACGCCCTTTACCTTTTCACCCGATTTAAGCACAACCTCCAATTCTTTACCAATATTTTTAATGAACTGGCGCGGAATTTTTAGGGGTTGACCTAACCCGGCCGAGGTTACCTCCAGCTCAAAATCCTCCCTGTCCCTATCGAGGGAGGACTCAATCCCTCTGCTAATATTTACACAGGAATCAATTGAAACGCTCTGGTCGCCATCAATGGTTACAACAATCTTGTTATCGCTACTAACTGAAACATCGACAAGGAAAAGATTTTCCTTGTCCAGCAAAGGGGTTACAATTTCAACTATGGCATCCTTACTTATCATCCCTACGCATTTTTTTAAGCAAAACAGGGGACAAAGTCCCCTGCCACTTCCAGCAAAACTTTTGCAAATGTAGCAATATTTTCAAAAAATTGCAAATTATTTGTTTGAAAACCAGCCATTGTAATTAAATGGCTAAAGGTATTTTGCGTGTTACGGTTGTAATTTTTTAAAAAAATGCAGTAATTAGCACAAATATTTTTGCTTTGAGAATAGCCGTAAATACAAGACTTTTACTAAAAAATAAGCTCGAGGGTATAGGATGGTTTACCTTTGAGAGTTTTTTTCGAATTACCAAGGAACACCCTGAACATCAATTCTATTTCATTTTTGATAGGCCTTACGATAAATCCTTTGTATTTAACAACAACGTAACACCTATAGTTGTTTCGCCTCCTGCGCGTCATCCATTTCTATGGTACTACTGGTTTGAGTACAAAATCCCAAAAACACTCAAAGCCATTAAGGCCGATGTTCTCGTATCGCCCGACGGGTACATTTCGTTGAAATCCGATATTTCGCAGGTAGCAGTTATACACGATATTAACTTTTACCATGCACCAAAGGGTTTACCTTTTTTCACATCGCACTACATGAACCACTTTTTCCCACGTTTTGCCCAAAAGGCAAAGCGGATAGTTACCGTTAGCCAATTTTCACGTACCGATATTGCCAAGTATTTTAAAATCGATATCAATAAGATAGATGTTGCTTACAATGGTGCAAGCGATAGTTACAGGCCACTTTCGGAAGATGAAATGAAGCTTATACGAGAGAAGTTCGCCGAGGGTAAACCCTACTTCCTTTTTGTGGGAGCATTTAATCCGCGTAAGAATGTGGCCCGATTAATTGAAGCCTACGACATATTCAGAAAAAGTACCAACTCAGCCATACAACTCTTGCTTATTGGTGAGCCCATGTTTAAAACCGATGATATCGACAAAGCCTATAAAAACAGCACCCACAAAAACGATGTTAAATTCCTTGGCAGGAAGGGTCCTGATGAACTCACAAAAATTACTGGAGCTGCACATGCAGTAATTTACCCATCAACCTTTGAGGGCTTTGGCATTCCCTTGCTGGAGGCCATGAAGTGCGGCATTCCCATTGCCGCATCTAATGCCACAGCAATTCCTGAGATTGCAGGGAATTCAGCCATTTACTTCGACCCCTATTCAGTAGATGAAATGGCCAATGCCATGCAGCGTGTAGCCTACGAAACAGAACTGCGTGAGACTCTCAGCGCCAATGCACTGAAGCGACAACAGCAATTCAGTTGGGATAATACCGCCCGGGTATTGTTCAGTAGTATCGAAAAATGTTTTTAACCATGCTTAAGCCTTACCTAAATGCCAATGTGATTGAAGCCGGATGCGATGAGGCCGGAAGGGGATGCCTGGCTGGCCCTGTGTTTGCTGCCGCGGTAATTCTCCCACCCGACTTTAACGACCCGCTCATGGACGATTCCAAGCAGCTTAGCCACAAGCAGCGCATTCAGCTTCGCAAGGTAATTGAGCATTACGCCATCGATTGGGCTGTTGCAAGCCTCTCGAACCAGGAGATTGATGAAATCAACATACTTAATGCGTCCATACAGGCCATGCATATTGCCATTGGCAAACTCAACAAAGAAAAACCGCAGCATTTGCTTATTGATGGCAACCGCTTTAAACCTTACCCTGGAATACCTCATACATGCTTAGTTAAAGGCGATTCCAAATTCCTTTCCATTGCTGCAGCATCGATACTTGCAAAAACCCACCGCGACGAGTTTATGGTGAACATCAGCAAAGAGTTTCCGTTTTACGGTTGGAATATAAACAAGGGCTATCCAACCCAAAAGCATAGGGAGAGTATTGCCAAACATGGCACTACACCTTACCACCGGCTAAGTTTTAGGCTATTGTAATAATAATAGTGCGATATAGAATTAAACTAACATCATTTTTTTTTGTCGAAAACAACAAACCCAAAAAATAAATGCCATGACAAAACGATTAACAACACTCTTACTGGGATTTTTACTCCTGCTTAACTCGGTGCTGAAAGCCGACGAGGGAATGTGGTTGCTCCCACTACTGCAAAAGTACAACATACAAACCATGCAGCAGAAAGGCTTTAAGCTCACTGCCGATGATATCTACAACCTCAACCAGGCAAGCATAAAGGACGCTGTTATCATTTTTGGCCGTGGTTGCACCGGCGAGGTGGTTTCCGATCAGGGTCTGGTTCTTACCAACCACCACTGCGGTTACGGGGCCATACAACAGCATAGTACCCCGGAGCACGATTACCTTGAAAATGGTTTCTGGGCAAAATCGTTCGAAGAGGAGATTCCTACCCCCGGCCTAACTGCCACATTCCTCATTCGTATCGAGGATGTTACTGAGCAGGTTAATGCAGCTTTGAAACCCGAAATGTCCGAAGCCGACCGCGATAAAGCGGCTATGGAAGTAGGTCGTAAAATTGCCAAGCAGGCAACCGAAGGCACTCACTACAGGGCAAGTGTTCGCAGCTTCTTTGGCGGTAACCAGTTCTTCCTATTGATTTACGAAGTGTTCAACGATGTTCGCCTGGTAGGCGCTCCCCCATCATCAATCGGTAAGTTTGGCCACGACACGGACAACTGGATGTGGCCCCGCCACACCGGCGACTTTTCGGTATTCCGCATTTACGCCGGTAATGACAACAAGCCCGCCGATTACTCGCCCGAAAACGTTCCCTACAAGCCCAAGTATTTTCTACCCATATCGCTTAAGGGGGTAAACAATGGCGACTTTACCATGATAATGGGATACCCCGGAAGCACCCAGCGCTACATGACTGCAGTTGAGGTTCAGGAGCGCATGAATATCCTGAATGCCAACAGGATATACGTTAGAGGGATTAAACAGGAAATCTGGCTAAAAGATATGCAAGCCGACAAGGCCGTTAACATCAAGTATGCATCCAAGTATGCCGGTTCCAGTAATTACTGGAAAAATTCCATTGGCATGAATAAGGCCCTCAAACGCCTCAAGGTTTACGATTTCAAGAAGCAACAGGAAGAGGAGTTTACCAAATGGGTTCTTGCCTCGCCCGAGCGTCAACAAAAATATGGCGATGCTCTAAATCTGATTAACGAAGGTGTTACAGGACGCAAGGAGTACCTCCACGCCGGCCAGTATATCAATGAGGCTCTATTCAGCGGAGCTGAAATAGTTGGCTTTGCCTCCATGACCCGTTCATTGGCCGATGCCCTTATGAGCAACAAAACCGAGAATATTTCGAAAATCACCAAATCGCTGAAAGCGCGTGCCGAGAACTTCTACAAGAACTACAACTCCCCTACCGACCAAAAAACCTCCAGGGCCATGTTCCACATTTTCATGGAAAATGTTCCCCTTACCTATCAGCCTGAAATTTTCAATACCATCAGAACAAAGTACAAGGGTGATGTTGATAAGTTCATCGACCAGATGTTTGCCAAAACCATGTTCACTGACCAGGCTAAGTTCAACGCGTTCCTCGACAAGCCAACCCTAAAGGTTCTTGAAAAAGACCCTATTTACATTGCAGCGGTTTCCATATCGAACAAAGCCGAGGAACTTAGAAATGCAATGGCACCATATAACGAAAAATTACAACGTGGACAGCGTCTATACATAGCTGGTGTACTCGAAATGAACGAGGGTAAAGCCATGTACCCCGATGCAAACTTCACCATGCGCCTCACCTACGGTGAAATTAAGGATTACTTCCCCATGGATGCGGTACATTATGATTACCTCACCACCCTCGACGGGGTTATGGAGAAGGAAGACCCCGATAACTGGGAATTTGTAGTTCCTGAAAAACTTAAAGAATTATACAACTCAAAGGATTACGGCCGTTACGGTAAAGATGGCAAGATGCCCGTAGCATTTATCTCAACCAACGATATTACCGGCGGTAATTCGGGTAGCCCTGTAATGAACGGCAATGGCGAGCTTATTGGTATTGCGTTCGATGGCAACTGGGAGGCCATGAGCGGTGACATTGTTTTTGAAAACAAGATGCAGCGTACCATATCGGTTGACATCCGCTACGTACTCTTTGTAATTGACAAGTATGCTGGGGCTACCCGACTAATTGACGAAATGAAAATTATTGAGTAGTACACCTAACAACCATAAAAAAGCCGAGTAAATACTCGGCTTTTTTATTTACCCAAAATTAGTCAATAGAAATACAAAAGCATTTAAACAGCTTGTTTCTATTGACAATTTTCTTCTAAAATATTTCTACATCCCCGTTTTATCAATCAAGTTAAATTTTTTAATTCATGGTAATTCGGTTTATCTGTTCACTTTTCACTATTCCTCTAACTTCCTATAACCCCTTTTAACCTCTCTTAACTTCTTCTAACTCAATCTAACTTCCTCATATTCTGAATAATTTCGAATCATTCCAATAGGAATTAGCCTGTATGAATATGCTAGTTCATGGCACTTGGGTTCACTCAAAATACCGCAAAAGAATTACCCCAAATCATCATTTTTCATACCTTTATCACAATTCCATTTTTTTTCATCAAATCAATACATACTATTTGTCAAAATGTATTACCTTTAGTCGGCTAATTTGTGAAATTTTGCGTTAAATATTATAGTAATTAATTATACAAACACCTCAAACTATCGTGGAAAAAGGCGAAGTTTTAATCAACCATTACGGTCCGCTCTCCTATGAGGAGATAGGCTTTCTGCTCAATAAAATGACATCGTTGCTTGAACGGTATAACTTTGGCATAACCATACGTAAAAAGGTATATTCTGCTATGGTGGAGAGCCTTGAGAACATATACAAGCATCAAGATATTATTAGGGATAGCAATAACTATCAACCTAAATTTTCACTTACTCTGGAAAATGACAAGATAGATTTATCCTGTTCAAACTCACTGCTAAAAGCAAAAGTAGTACCTTTAAAAGAACGTTTGGAAAAAGTTAATCAACTCGATAAAGTAGGCCTAAAGGAGTTTTACAAGGAGGTTATCCTCAGAGGGAATGTTACCCAGAAAGGTGGTGCTGGTCTGGGCATTATTAATATTGCCAAGGTTACTGAAAACAAACTTGAATTTACTTTTGACGATATTGATGAACAGTATACATACTTTACTCTAAGAATTAAGGTGTCGCTTCAAAACCAAAACAATTAGTAACCATGGAACCATTATACATAGAGCCCAGCGAGTTTACACCCCGTGTGTTTTTCGATCCCGAGAATTCGGTGTTCGAGATTTCTGGTTTTTCAAGGCCCGAAAATACTGTTGGTTTCTACAAGCCACTTATCAAATGGCTTGTAGACTACGAGGAGAATGTACTGGCCAAGAACACGAACTTTAACAAGAGTAACCTTATACTGAACCTTAAACTCACTTACTTTAACTCAGCTACATCAAAGTTCCTTATGGATCTACTTATGGTTTTCATGAGGTTCCACTCTAAAGGCAATACCGTTGAAATTAATTGGTACTACGATGAGGATGATGACGAAATTTTTGAGTCAGGCGAAGAAATCTCCGAGATGATCAATTTCCCATTCAACTTTATACCCATTACACCTAACTCGTAAAATTGATTAGAATGAATCCATTAGTTTTACAGGCTAGCAACATAACACCATATATCGATTTTAACCCAAGCGAGAACAGATTGACCATTTCAGGCTACTCACGCCCTGAAAACGTTAGAGACTTTTATATACCCATTTTGAATTGGTTGGAAATGTTTAGCAACGAGCTAAAGAGCAAGATATTAAAAGAAGAACAAATCCACCCCATTGAATTCCAATTTAAACTGGTTTACTTTAACTCATCCTCGGCTAAATTTTTATACGACATTATCATCATCCTTGACCAGATCCAAAAAACCAAGGTTCCGTTAAGCATCAAATGGTATTACGACAAGGATGACTCAGAACTCCGCGAGGCCGGAGAGGATCTATCGGAATTAGCGCAAGTTCCATTTAACTTTGTTGCCTGCTAGTAATTTCTCATTTCCAGAATTGCCAAGATGCTGAATTGGAATTGTATCCAATTCCATTCCATTTTTTGGGCGAACTTTCATAAAATCTGCCATAAATCAATACCTTTAACGGGTTTGCTGAAGTAAAGTGAAATGCCCTTTAAAAAAAGTGAGCTTTAAAAAAGCTATTTGTTAACAAAATTCTATTTTTGTTGGTTCTGATAAAACACTAAAAGCAATGACCGAACATGAATTAAACCTAGGGGACAGCGGCGAAAGGCCAAAATATTTTTTAGAGGAGATTATTGAGGAAGATATTCGAACAGGTAAACACGGAGGCCGAGTGCTTACCCGTTTCCCCCCCGAACCTAACGGATACCTGCACATTGGTCATGCAAAATCGATATGCCTTAACTTTGGCTTGGCTCAAAAATATGGTGGCAAAACCAACCTCCGTTTCGACGATACAAATCCCGTAAAAGAGGACGTAGTGTATGTAAACTCCATAAAGGAGGATATACGGTGGCTTGGTTTTGAATGGGCTAACGAGTTTTACGCTTCCGACTACTTTGAGCAGCTATACGAGTGGGCTGAGCTACTAATCAAAAAGGGATTGGCCTATGTTGACGACCAGTCGCAAGAGGAAATACGCCTTAACCGAGGTACAGTTACCCAACCTGGGAAGGAAAGTCCTTGGCGTAACCGATCCGTTGAGGAAAACCTCGACCTTTTCCGTAGGATGCGTGCGGGTGAGTTTAAGGATGGCGAAAAGGTGCTACGTGCCAAAATAGACATGGCTCACCCCAACATGTTAATGCGCGACCCCATAATGTACCGCATTATTCATGCCGAACATCACCGAACCGGCAACAAGTGGTGCATTTACCCCATGTACGATTACACCCACGGCCAATCCGATTCCATTGAACAAATCACCCACTCCTTTTGTACGCTAGAGTTCGACGTGCATCGTCCCCTGTACGATTGGTTTATTGAGAAGCTGGAAATTTTCCCATCCAAGCAGTACGAGTTTGCCCGCCTAAACCTTTCCTATACAGTTATGAGCAAGCGTAAGCTTTTACAGCTGGTACAGGAAAAGGTAGTAATGGGCTGGGACGATCCCCGTATGCCTACCATTTGCGGTTTACGTCGCAGGGGTTATACCCCAGAAGCCATACGTTACTTTGCCGATAAGGTGGGTGTGGCCAAACGCGATAACGTTATCGATTTATCGCTACTGGAGTTCTGTATACGCGAAGACTTGAATAAACGTGCTGAGCGCCGTATGGCGGTTCTTAACCCCCTAAAGGTGGTTATTACCAACTATCCCGAAGGGCAGGTTGAAGAGCTCGAGGCCGTTAATAACCCCGAGGACGAAACAGCCGGTAAGCGCCTTATCCCATTTAGCCGTGAAATCTACATTGAGCGCGACGACTTCATGGAAAACCCGCCCAAGAAGTTTTTCCGCCTGGCTCCCGGTCGGGAAGTCCGATTGCGCTACGCCTATTTCATTAAGTGTGAGGAGGTGGTTAAGGATGATAATGGCAACATTATCGAGCTACGTTGCACCTACGATCCGGCATCACGCGGGGGCAATTCGCCCGACGGGCGTAAGGTTCAGGGAACAATTCACTGGGTTTCCATACCTCACGCCGTTAAAGTTGAAATCAGGCTGTTCGATAGGTTATTCTCCAAACCCAACCCCGATGATGTCCCTGAAGGGCAGGATTGGAAATCATCACTTAATCCCCAATCGCTTACCGTTATTGAGGGATACCTTGAACCATCGTTGCTGGATGTGAAGCCCCTTGATAAGTTCCAGTTTGAGCGGTTGGGGTATTTCTGTGTGGATTACGATTCAACTCCTGAACATCTGGTGTTCAACAGAACAGTAACGCTTAAGGATACCTGGGCAAAAATAGCCGGCAAGTAGTCGGCTAATACCCTTTGCCAATGGCTTCCTCCTAAAAAAGTGTAAAAATTTTTGCAAAACACTTTTTAAAAACATTATCTTTGCAGCGTTGTAAGTGTACTGTCCTGTGGTGTAATTGGCAACACGTCTGACTCTGGATCAGAAGAGTCCAGGTTCGACCCCTGGCAGGACAACAAAAAAACCGCTCAGTTGAGCGGTTTTTTTGTTTATGCAAAAGCATATACGTCAACTTAATTTAAAATAATTTTCAGTACCAGCCGATAATTCAGCTTTACCATAAAGCATCGGAGTACATGGAAGGTGTGATAAATAGCGAAGGATTGAAACAGGCTTTTATTCAGTACATCAACGAAATTGGGCAAAACCGTTTCCGGCATAAAAGAGTACTGGAGGTTTTGAAAACCATCGAAAGTAATCTACCCGACATAGTCCACGAGGTTATAAGCGAAAATCGAATAAAATAATTACGAACCCTGCACAAAGGCTACTCAAAAATTAAGAGTAGGTCTTAACATTTCAATTTAGTTTTTTCATTTTATCAACTTTTCCATACATTTATGCAAAATTCTTACGATGACCAACGTAATACCCATTTACCATATAGGCCTTATTCAGGCCTGGTTTGCGGCCTTGCTGGTTTACCGAAAACCTAACAAGGGCGCAGCCGACCAATTGCTGGTTATTTGGTTGATTGTGATTGGAATCGAGATGTTGTATTCCCTACTTAATGCAAAATACCTAACATGGCTGCCCGATTTAATTATTATCCCACTAAGCTATGGGCCTTTTCTTTTCTTCTATACCAAACTTTTAACATCAAAAAAACCTGCAACCCTCCAAAATATTCATAGGCACCTCATTCCTGTTTACCTTTTCATACTCATTGCAATTATTTGGGGCAAACCTATTGATATTGACTCCGTTAACTTTTACAGCAAAGGGTTAATCACTTGGCTGGCAATTTTCAATTATGCTCTTTTCCTAATAGTTATGCTTTACTACTGGCGAGCATCGCTCGTTCTAATCCGAAAGCACAACCGTACACTGGGCGACCATTTCGCGTACCGCTCGGAGACCATCATGCTAAACTGGGTAAAAAACATAGCCATTTGGATTCTTTCTGGCTTTTTTGCTTCTGGTATTACCTTTTTAATCTTTTCAACCCAAAGCATTTTCTCTTTTAACCCCATTGAGTTTTTCCACTTGGGTTTACTGGTTTTCACCTTTTCCATAAGCTACTACGGCTTACACCAACCTGTGTTGTATCAGCACCAAAAACCAAGACCGTTAAAGGTTAGCGATGAAGTTAATGAAAAAAAGTCGCAAAAACTTGGTGATTTACTTTACGAGCATATGGTTAAGAACAAGCCATACCTGAAAAATGAGTTAACCATTCAGGATTTGGCTGACCAGCTCAAAGTAAGCTCCCAGGAAATTTCAAGCTACCTTAACAAGGAACTTCGCGTAAATTTCTTCAACTATATCAACGGTTTTAGGATTGAGGAGGCCAAGCAGAGGTTAACTAATCCGGCCTTCGACAACGAGACACTTCTGGGAATTGCATACGACTCGGGTTTCAACTCAAAAACATCGTTTAACACTCTTTTCAAGAAGGAAACCGGCATGACTCCATCAGAATATAAAAAGGCCTTCAGGAGTTCAACTAAAAAAATTACTTAGAAGAACCACCCCATCCAGTATTTATTAAAAACATGTAAATCAACTAGGTAAACCATGTATCTTTCTATAAAATTGTTCAAACTTTTTATTTGAACGACCAAGTTGCATCACTTTTCTAAATAGCTATCCAAAACCTTAACCAAAAATCAAAATTTAAAGCTATGAGAAAAGTCATTTTAGCATTACTGGTTTGCATGGTTGCAACACCATCATTCGCACAGGAAAATCAGGAAAAGAAAACCAACGACGAAGTAAAAACCGGTTGGACAGTTGGCGTTTTACCAGCATTAGGCTACGACTCAAACCTGGGCTTGCTTTACGGAGCCATTGTAAACTCGTTCGACTTTGGCAATGGGTCGAGGTATCCCGATTTCAACCACAACCTTTACCTTCAACTATCGGCCTACACCAAGGGTAGTATGGATGCTATTGCTTATTTCGACTCCTACACCCTAATCCCTAACAAGCATTTTATTGGCCGCTTAAGTTTTAACCGAAACCGGACTTACCCATTCTACGGCTTTAATGGCACCCAAACCTTTTACAATGCCGATTTTGAAAATATCGATGAAACCGATTTCATTTCGCAGGTATTCTATAAGTACGACCGAAAGCTAGCCAAAGCCGATTTTCTGATTGAGGATAAGATTGCCGATAGCAAATTTAAATGGTTAGCCGGGCTTGATCTTGGCTGGTACGACATTGCAACAGTTGATATCGATCACCTAAACAAAGGGAGGGATGATGATGAGCTAATCCCTAATGTTCCCATTCTATACGACCAACTTGTTAGCTGGGGAATCATCTCAGCCGACGAAAAAGATGGTGGATTTGATAATAGTGTTAAGCTTGGGCTGGTTTTTGACACCCGCGACCGCCTTACCAACCCCATGAACGGAACATGGACCGAGCTGCTATTCAGGGCTTCGCCCAAGTTCATTGGCAACAACAATAACTACGGTCGCATATCGTTAATCCATCGCCAATACTTCACGCTTATAAAGGAAAGACTCTCGTTTGCTTACCGGGTATGGTACGAAGGGAATTTTGGCAACGTTCCATTTTACGCCCGTCAACACCTAACCACCAGCAATTACAACGAAGGCTTTGGCGGCGCCCAAACCGTTAGGGGTGTTTTGATGAACAGGGTTGTTGGGCAGCACACGGCTATTGGTAATTTTGAGTTTCGTTGGAAGGCACACCGTTTCCAAGCCATTGGACAAAACTTCTACCTAGGCTTTAACCTGTTTGCCGATGCCGGCAAGGTACTAAAAGGTTACGATTTGGACCTTACAAATGTTCCTATTGCCCAACGCAATCAACTATTTTCCAATAGCTATAAGGATTTATATACCACTTTTGGCGCAGGTTTAAAAATTGTGATGAACGAAAATTTTGTGGTATCGGCCGATTACGGCATGGCTATGGATAAAAACTACGGTTCATCGGGCTTATATGTATTAGTTGGTTTCCTTTTCTAAAAATAATCACCTATACAATGCGAACAGCTATTGCCACACTCCTCTGCGCTTTCAGCATTACGCTGCAAGCGCAGAACTGGCAGGATCCAAGGATTTTTGCCATTAACAGGTTGCCCTCACACACGCTATTAGTCCCTTTCCCTGAAAAACCCAGCTTCAATTCCTACATTTTCAATTCAGAGTACCTTCAGTCGCTTAATGGGGAATGGAAGTTCAAACTGATTAACAACCCACTAAACAAACCCGAAGCCTTTCATGCCAACGATTTTACCGATAACGACTGGAATACCATACCCGTTCCCTCAAACTGGCAAACCAAGGGTTATGGCACCCCAATCTATACAAACCAAATTCACCCGTTCCCGGTAAATCCGCCATTTGTCCCAAACGAAGGAAACGAAACCGGACTTTATCGCCACACCTTTCGAATTCCTGAAAGTTGGAATGGCAGCAAGGTGATAATCCACTTTGCCGGGGTACAATCGGCAATGGATTTATGGGTTAATGGCCAATATGTGGGCTATGCCCAAGGGAGTATGACCCCCGCCGAGTTCGACATTACGCCTTACATTAGCACTGGCCAAAATCTTTTGGCAGCAAGGGTAATTCGGTGGTCAGATGGCAGCTATATTGAAGATCAGGATTTCTGGCGATTAAGTGGCATATTCCGCGATGTATTTGTTTACGCTCAACCCCAAAATGCTCTCTGGGATATTGAAATTAACACCTCATTTGGTAATAGCTATTCCGAAGCCACCCTTTCAGTTAGTGGGGTACTAATAAATACATCGAACCAGCTACCCAACATCAACCTAACACTTCTTGATAGTAATGGGAATGCAGTGTTTGAAAAAACGGTTCAACCCAAATTGAGCAGTGGTATCGCTACCTTTACTTTTGATGAGATTGTGAAAAAACCACAGCTTTGGAGTGCCGAAACACCTAATCTTTATCAACTTATTGTTGAAGTTAAAGGTAGATACTACCAGCAGCTGGTTGGTTTCAGGGAGGTTAAGATAGAAAACGGACAACTATTGGTTAACGGACAGCCAATAAGGATAAAGGGAGTAAACCGACACGAGTTTGACCCCTACAATGGTCGTACGGTATCGTATGAGCTCATGGAAAAAGATGTTGTACTGATGAAGCAGAACAACTTCAATGCAGTTCGTACAGCCCATTATCCGCATCACCCATATTTTTATGAGCTATGCGACAGGTATGGACTATACGTGATGGACGAGGCCAATGTTGAATCGCACTACCTATGGCAGTATCGCAACCAATCGCCAGTTCTTTACCCTGAATGGAAAAAGGCAATTGTTGACCGCGGTGTTAGCATGGTAATGCGCAACCGCAACCATCCTTCGGTGATAATCTGGTCGTTGGGTAACGAATCGGGCGATGGTCCAAATATGCGTGCCATGGCCGATACCATTAGAAAACTTGATGCCGCAAAAAGACCCATTCACTATGAGAGCAAAGCTCTGAAACGCCCACTAAGCTTCGAAGGGGTGGGAGCATTCGAGAAATTAAGGAGAATGATAGTGGCATTGCAATGGTCAAAAGCCCTTACCGAATACGATTTCAATGCCGGGATGTACCCTACACTCGACAGGCTAAGGGAAATGGCCAAACTCGATAAAAAGGAGCGTCCAATCCTCATTTGTGAGTACTCGCACGCCATGGGCAACAGCAACGGCCACTTCAAGGAGTACTGGGACTTGTTCGAAAGTCACCCGCGCATGGTGGGCGGATACATTTGGGACTGGACCGACCAAGGTCTTGTGAGATACACTGCCGATAGCAAGCCATTTTATGCTTATGGTGGCGATTTTGGGGACAAACCAAACGATAAAGATTTCTGCCTAAACGGTGTTACTTTCCCTGACCGTTCCCTTAAGCCAGCCATGGCCGAAATAAAGAAGGTTCAACAATACGTCAAATTCATTGCGTTTGACCCGGAACGGAAAACTATCGGTATTAAAAATGCTTATTCGTTCCTGAACCTCAACAACTTTACCATGTTGTGGAGCATAACCGAAGACGGTGTAACAGTTCAAAAAGGTGAACTATCGTTGCCCGATGTTAAACCAAATGCCGAATGTGCCATTACAATTCCTTACACGCTCCCACAAATCAACCCAGGCAAACGTTATCACCTTAACCTATCGGTTCTGCTGGCAAATGATGAAATCTGGGCTAAGAAAGGATTTGAAGTGGCAACCCACCAGTACGAAATGCCATGGTTTGTACAAAAAATCAATGAGCCAGATGCATTTAAGGGTCAATTAAGTGTAACCGAAAGCCCAAGTGCTTGTTCCATTACCGGTGAAAATTTCAGCATCGAATTCGATAAAGAAACGGGAACAATCTTAACCTGGAAATCGAACGGTGAAATAGTTGCTCAGAAAGGCCCAAGGGTTAACCTATGGCGCGCCCCCACAAGCAACGATATTGGAACCGATTTTAACCCCGATCCACGTTTCTCCTTCCACGCAAAACTTTGGGAAAAGTATGGGTTAAACCAACTCAACATAGTAAAAGCCAAGGTTACTATAACCAAAGCAGAGAGCGGTGTAACAGTGCAAACCCGTCAAACCCTTACAGGGAAAAAATCGAAATTTGATGCCATTATTACACACGTAGTTAAACCCACCGGTGTTGTAGATATCAGCCTAAAACTGACAGGTAGCAAAAGCTACAACCTGCCGCGTGTAGGCTTTATGCTTGAACTGCCCAAAGAGTTCTCGCAGGTTGAGTGGCTTGGTCGTGGGCCTCAGGAAAACTACTGCGATCGCAGGTATGCTGCACACTGGGGATTATACCGTGGAACCGTTGATAGTATGGTTACCCCATACATTAAACCTCAGGAAAACGGAAACCGCTACGATGTGGACAGAGTAAGCATACTTAACCCCAATGGAACAAACGGAATTGAAGTAAACGGGAAATCGTTCTGTTTCAGCATTCACCCCTATTCGTTGGAAACCCTCACCAGTGCAACACATACCCCCGACCTTGTTGAAAGTCCAGTAAATTACCTTTACATCGACCTCGCTCAAAATGCACTTGGTAGCGAGAGTTTCTTCTACAACTACCCTCAAGAATATGTTTTAAAGGACAAGAAGTTTGAGTTTCAGGTTAGCCTCAAACCGGTTACTAAAAAGTAGTTTAAAATGCAAAACTGCAACGCAATGAGAAGAATATCGATACTAACAGTTCTGGTATTTGTTACAAAATTGATGTTTGGGCAAAGCTACACCTTGAAATCGCCCAATGGGGTTTTAGTGGCAAATGTCGATTTAAAGGATAGGTTAACCTATTCGCTATCGGTCAATGGTAGCGTTATAGTTGAGCCATCGGCTATTGCAATGAGTACAAGCGTATTTACTGATAAAAACTTTCTGGGGAAGCATACTGCCTTGTTCGACAGCACCAGTCGAACCGTAATGCCTTTTTGGGGAACCACCGCCAGTATTGACGATAACTTCAACCAACTAACCCTTAAATACCCCGATGGGCTATCGCTCGAGTTTCGCTGTTATAACCAAGGTTTTGCCTGGCGCGTAGTAACCACATTGGAAAAAGATGTTATTGTTTACAATGAATCCTCTGAATTCAACATACCTGATGGCGCAACTATATATTTCCCACAGGTAAGCGCATTCCTAACCCCTTTTGAAGTTAATTACTTGCCCCAAAAGATGCATGAAATTGAAACCGGGGCTTTAGGTTTAACCCCGTTAATGTATAAGGCACCCCAAGGGCAACTTGTAGTGCTCTCGGAAGCGAACCTATTTGAGTATCCGGGCATGTTTATCAAAAAAACCAAAGGGAAAACGTTAACTTCAGTTTTTCCACAGTACCCTAAAAAGGAGAAACAGGAACTACCGGGTAGGCTTCATCTGGTTAAATGGCCCCAGATTTCGAGGATGGTAGTTAAGAAAACGGAAAACTATATTGCCAAAAGCAACGGCAACCATACATATCCCTGGCGTGCAATTATGGTTTCCCAAAACGATGCTGAAATTTTGGAAAACAACTTGGTGTACCTACTTGCCGATGAACCCAAAATGGATTTCAGCTGGGTAGAACCGGGGAAGGTGATTTGGGATTGGTACCACAACTGGAACCTGCAATTGGAAAACAACTTGGTGTACCTACTTGCCGATGAACCCAAAATGGATTTCAGCTGGGTAGAACCGGGGAAGGTGATTTGGGATTGGTACCACAACTGGAACCTGCAAGGGGTAGACTTCAAGCCGGGAATCAATACCCAAACCTACAAGCACATGATTGATTTTGCAGCCAAGAACGGCATTGAATACATCAACATCGACGATGGTTGGACAAAGCTTTGGAACTTTAACAAGGTTAATCCAAATCTTAACCTTGAAGAGGTTATAGCATACGCAAAAAGCAAAGGTGTTAAGGTGTTCATCTGGGCGATGTGGAATACCATCGACAAGGATTTCACCGCTAATCTGGACATGTTCAGCAAAATGGAGGTTTCAGGGCTTAAAGTTGACTTTTTCGACCGTGCCGACCAGCGTATAGTTGATTTTGTCAACAAGCTGGCCGAGGAATGCGCCAAACGCAACCTTTTGTTAAACCTTCACGGCACGTACAAGCCTACCGGAATAAATCGAACTTTCCCAAACATTGTAAATATCGAAGGAGTGTTGGGGCTGGAGTACAACAAATTTTCCGACAAGTGCACACCAACCCATAATCTAACCATCCCCTTTGTAAGGAATGCGGTTGGCCCTATGGACTATACTCCTGGTTCGATGAGGCATGTGACACCCGAAAACTTCAAAAAATCATGGGAGAATCCCCACTCCATGACTACCCGGGCACAGCAAATGGCCATGTACGTGGTTTACCACGGCGGAGTTCAAATGCTTGCCGACTCACCTACACTTTACCAAAAAGATAGCATCGCCCTAAACTTTTTATCGGATGTTCCCGTAACATGGCATAAAACCATTGCCCTTGAAGGAAAAGTAGACGAAAATGTTGCCGTTGCCCGTAAGCATGGCAACAAGTGGTACATTGGCTGCATGACTGCTACCAGTGGGCATGACTTTTACATCAACCTAAATTTCCTTGACGATAGAGAGTATAAAATGACAGTAATTTCGGAAGGCAACTCCGATGATGAGTTAGTACTTAACAGTATGGTTACAGGTAAAAACGGTATTCACAGTTTTAAAGTAAAACCCCGAAGCGGATTGGTAATAATTTTGGAGTAAGATGATGGTTGAGAAAATTGTTAACATTTTTAAGGATCGATTTGGTTCTAATCCACTGGTTTTTAGAGCACCTGGCAGGGTAAATCTGATAGGCGAACATACTGACTATAACAATGGCTTTGTTATGCCAGCGGCCATAAACCGTTACGCATATTTTGCCATAAAGCCCAACAGGCTTGGCATGTACCGGTTTCATGCCGCCGATTTCGGTCGCGATTTCACAACACCCGTTTACAAGATTGAGCCATCAAGTTCGCCCTGGGCAAATTACCTTTTAGGTATTATTGCGCAGATGGTTGCTGATGGCAAAGATGTACCGGGCTTTGACTGCGTATTTGGCGGCGATGTTCCTATTGGTGCTGGAATGTCATCATCGGCGGCCATTGAGAGTGGGCTTGCTTTTGCACTTAACCATATCTTTGGATTTGGCTATTCGCGTATGCAACTTGCCAAAATAGCTCAACAGGCTGAACACCAGTATGCCGGAGTAAAATGTGGCATTATGGATCAGTTTGCTTCGCTGCATGGCAAGGAAAACCAGGCACTTCAACTCGACTGCCGTAGTCTTGAGTTTGAACCCGTTGAACTTAATATGGACAACCTTTCCATTATTCTTGTCAATACGGGGGTAAAACACTCATTGGCATCGTCGGAGTATAATAAGCGTAGGCAGGAGTGTCAAATTGGAGTCAATATCCTTAAAAAGCACAATTCTTCAATACAATCGCTTCGCGATGTAACCCTCAACGATTTAAACAACCATAAAAATGAATTCGACAATAAGGTATGGGACAGGTGCTCGTACGTAATTGAGGAAAACCAGCGTGTTATTAATGCCGGCAGAGCATTAAACCAAAAGGATTTTATGACATTTGGTAAATTGATGTACCAATCGCATTACGGGTTGAGGGATAGGTACGAGGTTAGCTGCCCAGAACTCGATAAGCTCGTTGAAATAACTGAACGGTTAGATTATGTAATTGGTTCACGAATGATGGGCGGGGGGTTTGGCGGTTGCGCCATTAATTTGGTAGAGAACTCTCATATCGACGAGTTTATCCAAATCATTACCAATAACTACAAAACACCCGATGGACACAAGCCCCAAATCATAGCCTGTGTCATTGGCAATGGAGCAGAGCATTTAGTTTACTAAGGGTTAGGTTTTCTTTTCTTGTAAAGGCTATCCCCATAAAGGATAGCTTTTTTGATTTATTCAAATTCACCATTTGAAAAAGTAAATTGACGAATTTAGGTTTAATAGTAATCCTTACGCTTGGAAAAAATGTTTATATTTGGTGACAATAAGCCAAACTCCTCAAAATGATTGACGTTAAACTTAGCATAACAAACTCAAAGCCCGAGATATACCGAATTATTCGAGTTGATGAGAATATCAACCTTCAGTTTTTTCACGAGGTAATACAAGCCACATTTGAATGGAGCAACGCACACTCGCATTTTTATAAAATCGATAAGAATATTGTTAAGAACGAGGAAGATATTGCATTGGGCGACGCTCTTACTTCCAAAATCCCAATTATATACGTGTACGATCTTGCCGATTTTTGGATAATTGAAATAACGCTGGTTTCCCAAAACACCGAAACCCCTGGGAATAAACCCGTTTGTCTTGAAGGGCAAGGCAAATCTCCCCCTGAGGATTCAGGGGGAATAATCAATTACTGTGAGGTTCTAGAACTTCTTGCAAAGCACATCAAAGGCGATCGGCACTACCCCCTTATTGCCGACTGGCTTGGCGAGCATTACAATCCTAATGAGTTCAACTGCGAACAAGTTAACCAAAACTTCAAAAACCTGGTTTTATAGCAACATGGAATATCGTGGCGACCCCTTGGTTTACGAAACTCTAGGTACACTTAATATTCCCTTTGAATACCATGAACACCCTGAAGCCCCAACTGTTGAAATTGCTTCAAAATACTGGGTAGGGATTGACTCATCGCATTGTAAAAATCTCTTTTTCAGGAATCACAAGGGCAACAGGCATTACCTGGTAATTCTGGAATACCGTAAGATGCTGAATATCCATCAGCTCGAAAAAATCCTAAAACAGGGCAAACTAACCTTTGCTTCACCTGAACGGATGAAACGATATCTTGGCCTTACGCCGGGCTCAGTATCACCCTTTGGGTTATTACACGACACTACCCGTCATGTCCACCTCTTGATCGATAGCGAACTCAAAAATGCCAAGCGGCTTAGCTTTCATCCCAACCTTAACACCGCATCGCTGGTTATTCTGGCTACCGACTTTTTTAGATATCTCGATTGGGTTGGGAATACTTATGAGTTTATCAATTATGTTAGTGAATAGTAACTTCAATATGGCTTTTACCAATCATCATCACCCAAATGCATAAAAACCGCCTGAAAAGGCGGTTTTTGATTTCAGAAGCTTATTGAATGTGCTACCCACACTTTGAGTGGCCACAGTTTTGACACGTTAAACAGCCTTCCTGATAAACCAACGATTCAGCCCCGCACTCTGGACATTTCTTACCGGGTTTAGCCTTGGTTCCATCGGGAATATAGCGGCGCAACGCACGTTCAACACCGGCTATCCAAGAGTTAATGCTCTCGTTATCGAGCCTTAACGACGAAACCAGATTCACCACATCGGGAATGGGCATGCCGTTGCGGAGTACACCCGAAATGAGTTTGGCATAATTCCAGTACTCCTTGTTGAACATGTGCGAGAGGCCGCCAATGGTGTTTGTGTAGCCAAACTTGTCAACATACTGAAAATCGTAACGGCTACCATTTTCATCCTTTATCTTGATAATTCGACCCTTTGTAACTGCTTTGGGGATAGGCAGCACATCATCCTCGGTTCTACCGGTAAAAATCTCGTAAGGACGGCCATCGTACAATCCAACAAAAGCAACCCAATCCTCATGGCTATTCTTAAACCTGATAACATCGCACTCCAGAACAGGGGGACGCTTTCTTGGGAAAGCCGATGATGCGGACTGTTCCCTCTCCTTTTTGTTGGTAACCAAAACACCATCGCGCGATCCTTCACGGTAAACGGTACACCCCTTGCACCCACTCTCCCAGGCAGTTTGGTAAACCTTGGCTACCATCTCCTCGGTAATATCCTCGGGCAGGTTAACAGTTACGCTAATGGAATGGTCAACCCATTTCTGGATCATCCCTTGCATACGAACCTTGCTTAGCCAGTCAACATCGTTTGATGTAGCCTTGTAGTAAGGCGATTTTTTAACCAGTTCCTGGAGCTGATCATCGTCGTAATTCATAACCTCTTCGGGGTTGTATCCATTCACCTCCATCCAAACCAGAAACTTGTGGTGAAATACATTATACTCTTCCCATGAATCGCCTACCTTATCGACAAACGATACCTTTACATTCTTGTCGCTTGGGTTAACCTTTCTACGACGCTTGTAGTAAGGCATAAATACGGGTTCAATACCCGATGTGGTTTGAGTCATAAGGCTTGTGGTTCCTGTGGGAGCAATAGTTAGCAGGGCAATATTCCTGCGTCCGTAAGTAGTCATTTCCTTGTAAAGTTCCTCATCCTCCGCTTTAATGCGATTAATGAATGGATTATCCTTTTCGCGCTGAGCGTTGTATATTGGGAATGCGCCACGTTCCTTTGCGGTGTAAACCGATGAACGATATGCTTCCACCGCTAACGATTTATGAACCTCAACCGCAAAGTCAATAGCATCGTCAGATCCATACCGCAAGTATAGAGCGGCCAGCATATCACCCTCAGCAGTTATACCAATGCCAGTTCTTCGTCCCTCAATGGTTTTGCGGCGGATTTTTAACCATAGGTTCCGTTCAACCGCCTTAATCTCTTCGTCCTCAGGATCGTTGGCAATTTTTTCCAGGATAGCATCAATCTTTTCCAGTTCCAAGTCGATGATGTCGTCCATCATTCGCTGTGCAACATGTACGTGTTTTTTGAAAAGTTCAAAGTTAAAGGTAGCCTGGGGCGTGAATGGATTTTCTACGTAGCCGTAAAGGTTCAACGCAAGCAAACGGCAGCTATCGTAGGGGCATAGGGGGATTTCACCGCATGGGTTGGTCGATACGGTTTTGTAACCCAAATCGGCGTAGCAATCGGGCACCGATTCCCTGATGATGGTGTCCCAGAAAAGTATACCGGGTTCAGCCGATTTCCAAGCGTTATGTACAATCTTTTTCCAAAGCTCGCTAGCATTAATTTCCTGACGGAATTTTGGGTTTGGTGAGTCAACTGGATACTGCTGCACGTAAGGTTTCCCCTCAATGGCAGCGCGCATGAAGTCATCGTCAATCTTTACTGAAACATTGGCACCAGTTATCTTTCCCTGCTCCATTTTGGCATCAATAAACTTTTCGGCATCGGGGTGCTTGATAGAGATTGAAAGCATAAGGGCACCACGGCGGCCATCCTGAGCCACCTCGCGGGTTGAATTGGAGTAGCGTTCCATAAAGGGAACCACACCGGTTGAGGTAAGCGCGCTATTGAGCACAGGGCTTCCCTTGGGACGGATATGCGATAGGTCGTGCCCAACCCCACCACGGCGCTTCATGAGTTGAACCTGCTCCTCATCAACCTTCATTATTCCACCGTACGAGTCGGCATTGTTATTACCAATAACAAAACAGTTTGACAGCGATGCGATTTGAAAATTGTTGCCAATACCAGTCATTGGACCACCCTGAGGAACTATGTACTTAAAATCCTTAAGCAATAGGTAAACCTCCTCCTCGCTCATGGGGTTGGGGTAATTCCGCTCAATTCGAGCTATTTCACGGGCTAATCGCCAATGCATATCATCGGGAGTTAGCTCATAAATTGTACCAAACGAATCCTTAAGGGCGTACTTGCTCACCCAAACCTTAGCGGCCATCTCATCGCCTTTGAAGTACTTTACGCTTGCCTCATAGGCCTCCTCAAAGGTGTAAGTCTTTACCTTTTGCTTTGCTTGCTGTTCCATCAGGGAAATCTCTTTACTCATGGTTATATATATTTTACTTGATTGACAAAAATCCTATATCACAGCTTTGGCTGTGAGTTAATTAAGAAGTTTTTTGTTTTTGAAAATGTAATTACGAATTTACCGAATTGGGTTTACCCAAACCAAAAAAAAACGGGTGTAAATATTAACAACCGTTCATAGTTATTAACAGGATAAGATGTTGAAATACTTGATATTACTAGGCTTTCTGAAAGTCAACACATTAAACCCGACAGCCTGATAAATTGGGGAAAAGAAAAGAGGGCGAAGTTGCCTTCGCCCTCAAATCGGATTATGTTTCTTGTTTTTATCTTAATTAAAGATGTAGCGAATGCCAAACTGAGCCGACCAAACATCATAAATTGTAGCTGAGTGGCTGAAGGTTTTAGTTAACTTCACGATTTGGCCATCGCTAACACCCAAAGTGTTTAAGCGGTAAGTAGCAGGGTTTGCTGAGCCATCTACTACGCTGATAGGCCTGTTACTATTAATTACCCAACCTACACCCCAATCGCTATTAATAAGGTTGGTTACATTTATAACGTTCATGGTAAACTGTAGCACATTTCGCTTACCGCCTGTGTAAATGTAAAACTCCTGAGTAATATTCAGGTCAGCCCTCCAAACCCATGGATATACAACACCGTTTCGCTCAGCGAATTTACCGCGGTTAGCGCTTAAGTACTTGTCCTGTTTGATGTAGGCTTCCCAGTCAGCAGCCTGTTCAGCAGCAGTATAGGTAGGAGCGGGACCTGATCCATCGGGGTCGTAGTCAACAAAGTTCATTTCCGAAATATCCTTGGGGATGTAAATGAGGTCATTACGATTGCCGTCTTTATTCAGGTCTGTGGAATATATGTAACTGGTTCTTCCCTGGTTACGTCCTTCAAGGAAGAAACCAAATTGTGTTGAACCAAACTTCTTATACTCAATTTTGTAGGAGGCTGCAAGGATGAAACGGTGGCGCTGGTCATTGTTTGAGAAGGCTAAGGGGGCATTATTGGGATCCCAGTAAATCGGGTTATTATTGTATGATCCAGCTGCTATTGAACCCGGATCAACGGTATTTTTTGAAACTCCAAAGTTATAAGCAGCCTTCACAAAGAAACCATTGGCAAATGGTTTTTCAAGGCTAGCCGCTAGCGAATATCCATAACCATTATTTGAGTTGTCGAGGGTAATGGCATTAACAACATTGCTGTTAATACGGGTAGCTGTATAACGGGGACGCTCAATAACACCACCGGGCCTGTAAACAACATTGTCAGGAAGTGGAAGGTTAGCATTAAAGTAGCCAATACCATTAACCTCCTGGTTATAGACAAACTCTAATGTACTAAGGAAACCAAATGGCAACTTAAAGTCAGCAGCAAAGTTAGTTCTCCAGGTTTGCGGGAATTTAAAGTTGGGGTCAGTAATGGCTAGTTCATATGTAGGTGGCAGTGTAGGGGTTTCAGGTATGTAGTGCCTGGGGTCTGGATGAAAAGGATAAGCAGTGGTGTTATCATCCTGAATAAATCCAGTTAGCACACCGTTGTTTCCAATTTGATTCGAAATCCATACAAAAGCGGGACGACCTGTGAAAAGACCCGTACCACCACGTAATTGAATTTTACGATCGCCAGTAACATCGTAGTTAAAACCCAGCCTGGGAGAGTAAAGGGGATTTGGATCGGGAAGCTTATCGGTGTTGATCTTATAGGGCTGACCTTTCCTGTCAATAAAGGTTTGTCCTGCAACGGTCTCGTTCTTGTAGCCAGTATTATCAAAAAAAGGAACGTCAATTCGGATACCTGCAGTAATCTTTAAACCTTTGAGAGGAGTGAATTGATCCTGAATATAAGCACCAGCATAAGTTACCCTTGTAGGCTGAACAGGCTCAGCACCGCCAGGTAAGGCTGAATAACGCAACTGAAATCTACGAAGTGTGACAGGGCTAACGGTTCTATTAGGGTCAGCAATATATCCAGCAGCATCGGTATACCAATCTTCAAGGCTATTGTAAACATAAACACTTTGAGAACCAGGGAAGAATACGTTGCGGAACGAGAATCGCTCGATGTTAAAACCAGCAGTTAGAGTGTGGTTACCTGCAAAATATGTTAAATTATTCTGCAACTGATAAGTTTTATAGCTCAACTGGTTGCTTGGAGTAAATGGTTCAAAGCCAAAAGTGATATAAGTTTTTGAAAGTTCCTGTATCTCAACCAAAGGAAAGAAATCGCCTCGGGAGCCCCTATCCTCATTCTGGTAAGTGTAACCAAAAATCAAGTTGTTTGAAAAACGTCCAAAGGTGGAGTTCAACTCACCAATCACCGAATGGATAATCTCCTTTTGGATATAGTTGGAATTTTGGTAGTTAAGGGCTTGGGTGTTGGTATTACGACTACCAAATCCTAGTGATGAACTATTGCTACAAAGCTTATCAGTTTGGGAATCAAGCATATTATACCTGATACTAAACTTATTGTTATTATCGATATTATAATCCAACTTCACCAAAAACTTGTTACCCTTCATCTCATTGTTATATCCTTGATAAGGACCAGTCTCGTAGTTGAAGTTTTCCTTTAAGAAAGTACTTAGATCATCCAGATCGCTTTTTAGAACGCGGGTAATATTACCCCCAACGGTTTCACCACCCAAGTTTGCTCTGAAAGGAGTTGCAGGTCGTGAATCGTTTTCAAATTCACCGTTTACAAAGAAGAATAGTTTGTTCTTTACAATAGGTCCTCCTAAGCGAAAACCGTACTGGGCAACATTGAAATCTTGAGATGTTACATCAACACCATGCGCCTTATTGCCCATCCAACTTTGGTTACGAGCAGTATAGAAAGCTGCGCCTGAAAATTCGTTAGTACCGCTTCGGGTAACTGCGTTTATACCAGCACCTACAAAACCTGCCTGACGAACATCAAAGGGTGCAATTGATACCTGAATTTCCTCAATAGCATCGAGCGATATAGGAGCGGTACCTGTTCTGCCACCGGGTTGATCTGACAAACCAAAACTGTTATTAAAAATTGAACCGTCGATGGTGATGTTGTTTAACCGTGCATCTTGACCTACAAAGGAACGCCCGCTAGCTTGTGGGGTAAGTTTAGTAAAATCGTTAATTGAACGGTTAATGGTAGGCAATGCTGCAATATACTCCTTGGTAATACTGGTTGCAGCCCCAGTTCGGTCAGAGCTGAATACGTTGCTCCTTACACCAGTAACAACAACCTCCTGAAGTTCAATTTGAGACTCTGAGAGTTGGGCATCAAGGTTGAAAGTTGTACCAAGGTTCAGGTAAACATCGTCGTAAACAACATCCTTATAACCTACAAAGCTGATGGTAACCTTGTATGGACCACCAACCCTCATGGAAGGCATAAAGTAAACACCATAAGTTCCAGTTGTTGTTCCATAAGTTGTACCTGAAGGTACATGAACAGCAACCACAGTAGCACCAGGTAGGGTACCTCCATTCTGATCAGTAACCTTACCGCTCATATTCGCGGTGGTTACACCCTGACCGCTAGCCATTAGTGCTGTAAACACTATGCCAACGGTAAGTAGTAAGTTACGTAACTGTTTAAACATAGGCTTTAGAATTAGTGGTTAGTTGATTTAGCAGTACATTTATGTTGCAAAAATAAAAAAAAACCAAAACAGTATCTTTTTAAAATTATCAAATAGTTAAACCCCTCGCAAGCTTTTGAAATAAGATGTTTCATGGAGCAGCAATAACCTTAAGTATTTCTTTTGTGGCTCCAACGTTTGAATTTACAAATTGTTTTGCTTCGCTTGCCGATAATTGGTAGAAATTTTTATCGAAGAGCAGTAAGTTTAGTAAATCCTCGAGCTCATCGTAGGTTTTAATAGAAAATCCTGCCTTGCAGGCTATTAAATCTTTGGCTTCTTGGAATTTATTGTAATTGGGGCCAAAGATAACAGGAATGCCACATGCTGCTGCTTCCAGGGTGTTGTGTATGCCAACCCCAAACCCACCGCCAATATAGGCAATATAACCATACCTATAAATTGATGATAGGAGTCCAATCGTATCGACTACAAGGATTCTGGCCTGCTTAACATCTTCGGTATTAGTTTTGGTAAACCTAACAGCCCTAACGGGAGTTTTACTTAATATATCGTTTACATGCGACTCGGTTACCTCATGGGGAACCACCACAACCTTTAGTTCTGGAAACTTATTGATCAAAGGCAGAATTACGTCTTCATCCCTCGGCCAGGTACTTCCAGCTACAAGCACCTTATGGTTACCAACAAAACTCACAACAATAGGAATGCTTTTGGCATCGGCTGCAACCCTCACAACCCTATCGAAACGGGTGTCGCCTGTAACCACCACATTGGTAAAACCAATTTTTTCAAGTAATTCCCTAGATTGTTGATTCTGTACAAAAAAGTAAGTAAAGGATTTTAAGAACTTACGGTACCATCCACCATAGGGCTTAAAGAATACCTGGTCGGATCGGAAAATGGCCGACACCAGATAGGTGGGTATATTCTTTTTCTTCAGTTCATTGAGGTAATGATACCAAAACTCATACTTAATAAATATGACCATGGCCGGGTTTACCATTTTTATGAACCTGCTTGCATTGGAGCGGGTATCGAGTGGTAGGTAGAAAATATAATCAACTCCGGAGAAATTCTTACGCACCTCATATCCCGAGGGCGAAAAGAAAGTAAGCAATATTTTGGCATTGGGCTTATTTTGCTTGATAGCCTCTATCACTGGCCGGCCCTGCTCAAACTCACCTAACGAGGAGCAGTGAAACCAAATAATATCCACGCCCGGCTCAACCTGGCTTTTAATACGTGCCCAAATCCCTTTCCTACCCCTATAAAATTGTTTTGCCTTGGTGTTAAATGCCGATACCAGAACAACCAGCACCCAGTAAACTCTTATGGAAAGGTTATACAAAAATACCATAGAGAAAGAAAGTTAATGTTGAGTCAAATATACTAAAAGGGATTAACGTAAAGCAAAAAAAAAGGCCGGCAAAAACCAGCAAGTTATACTTAAAGTTCAACACCCTCATCGGGATTGGAACCCGTGTACTCCCCAACAATGCCCCGCTTGGAGTTTTTGATAAATGAAGTTACCATTTCGCGCTCGGGGGTATACTCCATGTTCTCCTCAATGTAAGCAAGCGCCTGACTAACATTCATACCCTTATTATAAATATTGCGGTAAAGCTCCTGTATGATGCCAATTTGCTGGGTAGAAAACCCTCTGCGGCGAAGGCCTACCAGATTAACACCTGCAAAGGTTAAGGGTTCCCTTGCAGCAATGATAAATGGAGGAATATCCTTGTTTACCTTTGATCCCCCCTGAACCATAACATGAACGCCTATGCGTTCAAACTGATGCACTAGCACGTGTGCGCTTAAAATGGCATGGTCGTCAATTTCAACCTCACCGGCTATTTGAGTTCCATTACCAATGATGATGTAATCCTTGAGGATACAGTCGTGGGCAATGTGTGAGTAAGCCATTAGAAGGCAGTTACTACCCACCACTGTTTTCCCCCTTGATGCAGTACCCCGGTTAACCGTAGCACATTCACGAATGGTAGTATTATCGCCTATCTCGGCAGTGGTAATCTCACCTTTAAATTTCAAATCCTGGGGTATTGCAGAGATTACTGCTCCTGGAAATATACGGCAGTTCTTACCAATGCGTGCACCATCCATGATGGTAACATTTGGGCCAATCCAAGTACCATCGCCAATAACTACATCGCCTGCAATGTATGAGAATGGGTTAATGGTTACATCCTTGCCAATTTTGGCATCGGGATGAATAAATGCGTTACTATGCTGTGTCATTATTCTTTATTCTTTATCCTTTAACTTTAGTTATTTGAGCCATGAGAATTCCTTCCATAACCAATTGATCGCCCACAAAAGCCTGTCCGGTCATATTGGCAATTCCCCTGCGAATGGGTTCGTTGAGGAAGCATTTAAAAAGAATTGTATCGCCCGGAACAACTTTTCGTTTAAAACGAACCTGGTCAATCTTTAAAAAGTATGTTAAATAGTTCTCTGGATCGGGAACAGTATTGAGCACAAGAATACCCCCGGTTTGTGCCATTGCTTCAACCTGAAGCACACCGGGCATAACCGGTTCATCGGGGAAATGTCCCACAAAAAAGGCCTCGTTCATGGTAACATTCTTCATGCCCACCACGGTGGTGCCATCCATGTAAATAATCTTGTCGATTAAAAGGAATGGAGGGCGATGAGGGAGTATCTTCATAATCTGGTTCACATCCATTAAAGGGGGCTTTTTGGGATCGTACACGGGGGCAAGAGGTTTTAAACGCTCCTGCTTATAATGTTTCCTGAGAACTTTTGCAAACTCAGTATTGGCCTTGTGTCCGGGACGCATGGCAATAATTTTCCCTTTAATGCGAGCCCCAACAAGGGCAAAGTCGCCAACCATATCGAGCAGCTTATGGCGTGCCGGTTCATTATCGAAATGCAAATCGAGATTATTCAAAATCCCCTCAGGCTTAACGGCAATGTGAGGCTTGTTAAATAAATCGGCAATCCTGTCAAGCTCATCCTGAGGGACCTTGTGCTCCATAATAACTATGGCGTTCTCCAAATCGCCACCTTTAATAAGATTGTGCTTTAAAAGCACCTCAAGTTCATGGAAGAACACAAAGGTACGGCAAGGCGATATCTGTTCAGGGAATTCCTCAATTGAGTTCATCTTGGCATACTGGTGGCCAAGCACTCTTGAATTGTAATCGACCATTACATCGATGCTCAGCTTATCGTCGGGGTAAATGATTATTTCGATGTTGTTTTTTTCATCAGTGTAAACCATTTTCTCCTTAATGCAAAGATAGTTCCGCTCAGCACCCTGTTCAACTGTTCCTACCCTGACAATAGCCTCAACAAAATACTTGGAACTGCCATCCATTATTGGCATTTCGGGTCCATTAACCTGCACCAATGTGTTATCAATCCCCATACCGTAAAGGGCAGCCATCATGTGTTCAATTGTGCTAACCTTGGCGTTCTTAACCGCAATGGTGGTTCCCCTTGAGGAGTTAATAACGTTATCGGCAACCGCTTCAATCTTAGGTTGCCCATCCAAATCGGTACGCTGGAATATGATACCGGTGTTAACCTCTGCCGGCAGTATTGATACCTCAACCTCGGCTCCAGTATGTAATCCCTTGCCCGTTAAGGTAACCGCCTGTGCTATAGTTCTTTGTTTATCTGCCATTTTGTTTAAAATTTCAGTTAAACGCCAAAAAGGCGCGATGAGCGCCTTTGCATAAAGTTATTTATTAAGTTTTGATCGCAACTCATCCACTACCTGCTCCAGCTCATGAATTTTATTCATCAGCTCAGGTAAATTCTTATATACAGCCATTGAGCGGCGTTGTTTGCCAATTTCATTGGCAGGGCTTCCTAAAACTATTGCTCCGGGTTTTTTGATATCGCCTGATATCCCAGCCTGTGCTCCAGCTTTAACCCCATCGGCAATTTTAACATGAGGGCTCACTCCAACCTGACCGCCAAACATGCAGTTTTTGCCAATCTTGGTGGAGCCGGCAACCCCTGTTTGGGCAGCCATAACAGTATTTTCGCCAACCTCAACGTTGTGGGCAATGTGCACATGGTCATCAATTTTAACCCCTTTACGTAGTATTGTCGAACCCATGGTGGCCCTGTCAACTGTTGCATTGGCACCTATTTCAACATAATCCTCAATTATCACATTGCCAATTTGTGGAATTTTCTTGTAGTTGGTTTCCTCGCTCGATGCAAATCCGAAACCATCGGCGCCAATAATAGCACCACTGTGGATTATACAGTTGCTGCCAATAACACACTCCTCGTAGATCACCACACCCGGGTATAGAATTGTATTATCGCCAACCTTTACCTTGGGGCCAATGTAAACCTGTGGATATACCTTCACATTGTTACCCAATACAGCCCCTTCCGATATATAGCTAAAGGCCCCTACGTAAGGGTCTTTCCCAATTTGGGCCGACTTGTGTATAAACGATGGCTCCTCAATTCGGCTCTTGGGTTGTTTTGACTGAGCATACATGTTCAAAAGCGATGCAAAAGCCTCGTAAGCATTGTTAACCCTGACAAGTGTGGTTTCAATGGGTTGTTCGGGAACAAAATCGTTATTTACCAGGACAATGGATGCCCTGGTGGTGTATAGGTAAGGTATGTATTTCGGATTGGCCAGGAAAGCAAGCGAGCCAGGAAATCCCTCCTCAATTTTAGCCACTGTATGCACCTTCACGTTGGGATCGCCATCAACAGTGCCTCCCAAAAAGTCAGCTATTAGTTTTGCTGTAAATTCCATATTATATTATTGTAAACAATTTGCAAAACTAATTAATTAAATCTAAATGCCCCTAAGGTGTTTAGGGTAACAAATAAAAAATTTTTTAGTTTCATCGGATAACGCCCTAGCATTGAGCATATCCGAAGCAATGGCTATATCAATCAGCATGCCGTTGTTGTAAAGTATTTGAATGGCCTCTTCTCCTGGCTTATAGGCATTAATGCTAATGGAATCACTGAAAACAAAGTAGTTGTAGGAATCAGCTAAATCGACATGCTGCCTTTTAAATTCTGCCACCAAGCGGTTTAGCCTTTTGCTTTCGAAACCAGTGCTGTTCAACTCAACGCTTGGTAAGCGGCGATTAACAATCATAGTGGCAAGGTGCGATAGGGTTTTATCGCTATGATGCATCCATTGCTTAGCCGCAACCATAATATCATTATCGTCAATGGAAGCAAAGTGCTGAAGGGGCATAGGGGCTTGTATAGTGGAAAAATCGGGAAAAAAATCGGCTATGGTTAAATTGCTTTTTAGCAAAAACAATAATGCCCCATTGCAGTAGATATCAATGCCCTTCGACGCCAATTCTTTGGCACGTTCAAGTAATTTAATTAGCACTTGCTCAGCAGCCACAACAGTTTTATGAAGGTAAACTTGCCAGTACATGAGCCTACGGGCAATCAGAAATTTTTCGATGGAATAAATACCTTTAGCCTCAACCACCAAGGTGTCGTTAACTACGTTTAACATCTTAATGATACGTTCCGTACCGATTATTCCCTCAGAAACGCCAGTGAAAAAGCTGTCGCGCTTGAGGTAATCCATGCGGTCCATGTCTAGCTGGCCTGAAATAAGTTGATGCAGGAAGTGACGTGGATACTTATCTTCGAATATTTCAATGGCTAGTGAAAGTTTACCATCAAACTCCTTGTTAAGCTGATACAAAAAGCATCGGCTTAAGAGTTCATGGCTTATATCGTTTGCAATAACATGCTCCAGGGCATGGGAGAAAGGGCCATGGCCAATATCGTGTAGCAGAATTGCTACGGCAGCGGCCTCGGCCTCGGTGTCGGAAATGTCGAGCCCCTTGCTGCGGAGAGTTTCAATAGCAAGGTCGAGTAAATGCATTGCACCAATGCAGTGCTGAAAGCGGGAGTGAACGGCACCGGGATAAACCAGGTAACTCAGCCCGAGCTGTTTTATGTTGCGTAAACGCTGAAAGTAGGGATGCTCAATTAAATCAAATATAAGAGGATGGCTTATGCTGATGAAGCCATGAACCGGATCGTTTACAATTTTTTTCTTGTTAGTTCCATTCATAAAAAACTATCACCCCGGAGGGGTGATATATTACTATACTAACTCAATAAGAATTAGCCTTTAATCTCTACCAAATTAAAATTTACCTTGTTTATCAAAGCTTTGTAATCGTTACCTGCAAAGTAAATATCCTCATCGTCCTCCTCAAAATACCAGTTAATGGTAACCTTTTTGCCAGTATCAACTGCAAATTTCTCAAACTTTTTCATGATATCAAAAATACGTTTTGAGGAGCTGGTGTTAAAGTACTCAAACTTAAGGTGTACAATTGTTTCAGGTTGAGGATTTGTTGCATATTCATCAATCCATCGCAGAATGGGTTGGTAGAAGTCGATTACATTTTCCGGAATCGAACGTCCCTCCATGCGAATAACACCAGTATCGGGATCAAAGTTCACGTATGGTGTTGTTGCTGTTTCTCTCAACTCGTACTTTTGCATAACCAAAAGTTTTATCACTAAAAAAACAAATATGCAAAAAAATTAGATACTACGAAAATTCTTGTAAAATTTGGTACTCATCGCCATGGCCATTTCTAACTATAGCATCCCAGTACCTATATGAAATAATAGCCTCAGTGCCAGTTTTCTTACTTCGGATTTTAACCTTTTTGAAGCGTTCCTTTTCCACATCAACCTCAATAAACTCAAAAGGAAGATCAAAAATTGATGCAAAATCATGACCTAACTGAAGAATGGCGTCGTCTTCAATTTCATGTCGCCACTTTACCAATACCTGAGATTTACTGCCATGAATCTCTTCAAGTTTACGAAAAATTTCACTGATGTACTTATTTGAGCTGCTGTTAGAATACTCTAAAAAGATAATCACCTGAGTGTTTGGCGCATGTTTTTGGCAGTAACCTTCAACCCACTCTAAAAGGGGTTGCCAAAAGGTAAAAGGATCTTCGGTAATTGAACGACCTTCTATTTCGAGAATTCCCTCATCGGAAAAATTTACGTACGGACAATCCTGGGTTTTTTCAATAAGTATTCCCATTCTTTAGTTTTTTACCATGCCAATCAAGTACTACTGTCAAAAGTATAAAAAAAAAGAACTAAAGCAAGTGCATTTTCTTATTACCTGCTTTTTTTACATTAGGTTAAATGCCCCTGATAAAGCTAACAATTGCCCTAATGGTAAATAACTTTAGTCCGAAGATTACAAGAATGCTTAATGCAAGGGTTGCTAAAAACCCGTTTAGGTTACTGCCTATGATGTATTGAATTATCAATCCCAACACTGTGTAAATTACTATGAATAAAGACATTTTTAGCACCGATGCTTTTCTAATAACCTTCGCCTCATTACGCGTAAAGAAAAAGGCTTGCAATAATGATGCCATTGCGTTTGCTACAAGGTTGGCCATGGCTGCACCTATCACACCAAAACGTGGTACAAGAACAAGCATGGCCACAAGGCTTATAATTACAGCACTCAGCGATATTCTACACAGCAACCAAATTTTGCCCATAGCTGTTAGAGCAGTCCCGAAAAGGTATGATAATCCCACGGAAACAAAAGAACCCATCAGAAAAACCAATGCTTTGGCCGACACATCGATATGCTCATGGTATAGAATGCTCACTATCGAACGATTATAAATCATAGTTGGAACTGCAATGGTAACTACAGGAATAAGAATAAGATAAAACGAAAAGTTAAATAATTCCGTAATATCTTCCTGGTTGCTCATCATTCGAGAGAAAATAGGTAGCATTAGTGCAGCAAACAGGTATGAGTACATGTTGAATGCATCAAATAACCTAAATGCCTGAGCATAAATGCCAGCCGACACTGCTCCATCAGTACATAGCCGTTCAACCATTACTGTATCGAGTCTGCCGTAGAGTGTCATTAACAGAACCAGCACGGCGAATGGTAATCCCTTTTTAATCAGCGCTACAATAGTAATCCAGTCAAACTCCTGGTAAATTGCAATGCTATATTTCCCTTGAAGCAACCAAATGGCAATAAATATTGCAACCACATAGGCCAAGGTTTGAGATAAAGCAAATGCCTCAACCGTTAACTGTATTTTAAGATTACCCCATAAAAGTAATGACACCAGAACAATAACAATTACTTTATCCATAACACTTAGCACGCTGTCGGCCTTAAAAAATTGTAAGCCATTAAGGTTTGATCGGATAAAAAGTAATAGCGATGCTAAAAATTGGTTGAGTGTTAGCGCGGCTAAAAGGACTATATGTCTTTTCCCAAAACCCAACGATACCCCAATACCCATTGTAACTATAAAATACACAATTGCCAACACCAATTTGATTACCAGCACATTTGCAAACTGCTGCGACACCAACTGGGGGTTGTAACTAATTTCGCGGTTATTGAAATTGGTTATACCAAGATCGAGTAAAAAATTGAAAAGAAGAGAGAAATTAAAGAGCGCAAAGTAAAAACCATACTCTTGGGCACCAAGTACAATTTGCACATTCCTATCAATGGCAAATATCCAAAGCGGTTTTACTACCACATTCAAAAGCAAAAGGAAAATTAAATTGGTGGCAAATAATTTTCTCATTTATAGCAACTATAGTAGCGCAAGATATTTTAAATGTGGCAAAATGCGATACGCAAAGCTCAAAAACATCAGTTTTTGTTAAAAAAAATTAATAGCATTTTGTTATTTACGTTAACTTAACTATATTTGCACTCACAAAATGAATTGCGGGGTGGAGCAGTTGGTAGCTCGTTGGGCTCATAACCCAAAGGTCGCAGGTTCGAGTCCTGCCCCCGCTACAAAGATGTAAACCCCGCCTTGCGCGGGGTTTTATGTTTTTACCCTCACTTAACCGCTAAATCCAGTTTTTTACCGCATAGTCCCCTGTTAATTTTTTCAATCGCAGGTTCGAGTTCCCGCTTCGCAGGACTGGCTCTGACACCGCTACTTAATACCACCCATAATGCGTGGTTTCCTTTTCCTTCTAAACTATCTGACTACCCTCATATTTTCTACAAATTCCTTTCCTTAATCTTAGTTAAGCAAAAGTTACTTTTAAGTGATTGATTTGCATTTAAAGAATCTCACCAATAAAAATAGAGTGTTTATAATCAAATTAGTTCACACAACCAACTCTTTATGATTGTTTATCAAATACTTGAAAACAAACTTAACAATGCATAAAGTATGAACTAACTTGTTGAACCAAACTTAACCAAACCAAACCATGAAAAAACTACTATTCATGCTTATTATGCTTGCCTGTCAAACATTATATGCACAGGAGGGCGTTACCATCAAGTTCATTAGGCCTTCGAAATTTCAAGGGTTAGCTGCTTAAGTATGTATGATTATTAACGATAATGAGTACATACTAAAAAACGGCAGCGAAATTTCAGTTATTGTTCCTCACGATTACAGCAAGCCTTTACTTATTGAAGCCTCTGCTGGTGGTGCCCGTCAATCGTACCGACTGAGGGCAATTCCCAGCGAGAAGTATGTATTTGAAACTGGCTTTGAGTTCAAAGAGATTTACCTGAAACTCCTTGAGGGGAAAGAGCTTGCAGTAGGAGAAGTGGTACATAAAGCAGATACTGCAAAAGCAGGGGGTGAAACCACTCTAAAGGTTGATAAAGACGGGCGAGCAGTAGGGTTTACCATTGAGCAAATTGATGAGTCGGAAGCCACAAGGCAGGAGTGGTTGGCAAGAAGTGGAAAAATTAAAAACCGAGTCGGTTCTGCTTACTGGCACCTATTTTAGCATGGATTTGAAAGACTTCGATACCCGGATTGATGGTTATGGCGGAGGTGTTTCTCTTGCAACTAATTAGCTTAACCTTAAAATACCTGAGTATAAGACTGGCATTTCTACATGGAACAGCTTCAATTATGGGTGGGGAATAGATATGCTGCTTTACCATTACAAATTGGATGTGAATATTTCAGGTGGGGGTAGCATGGATATGTCAGTACTTACACTATCTTACCCTATTGCAGCAAATTTAGGTTGGACTTTTGGTATTGGTAAATTTCTTGACCCCGGAAACTGGAAAGGGGTAGCACTAACGTTCAAGTACCGACCATCGCTCACCCTAAATATAGTTTCAACAACTTTAACCAGTAAATATCCGGCCCCACTTAACACCACACAAACCGAGTATAACAGCGATACCAATGCCAGTTTTAACCTTGTTGGTTTTGGAGTAGATTTTGAGTTTTCAGATTTCACTGCAACCATGAATAAGTTGGCTCCCTTGCCTAAAACCAAATTTTCTTTCTTTGTTATTCCCCCTGTAGGCGATACGCCAATTTTTATTTCAATAAGCTTAGGTATTTCATGGTACTCAAGGTAATTTGAGTAAATAATATAAGAAACAGTCGAACCAATGTTCGGCCTTTTTTATGACATTCTAAAAGCCAACGATATATTTAACCGAGATTAATCAATAGAAACACAAGGAATATGTACACGCCTTGTTTCTATTGACTTATGGGAGGTAACCCCGACTCATCAAAATCTTTCATTACGAACTTTCGGAATGTTTAGATTTTGTTAGTCGATTCGTCAATAGGTCTTTTCAATAGTCGGATTTGGGTTCAATTATGGAAATAATTTTTCTTTAACTTTGGTTGTCAAACACTACCGAATGTTTCAAAGAATACAAAATAGTAATTACTGGATAAAGCCAAAGCTAATTGTCAGTTTTTTGCTGATAGTTATTTTTTCTGTTACTGCAATTGTTATGACCTACCAAGCAGTTAGCGACCTAAAAACTACCCGCCAGAGTTTTGGGCTTCCCGGACAAAAAATTACTGTTCTGAACAGGTTGCTTGCATCAATTTATACTGAGGATAGCGATTTTAGGATGTATGTACTGACCTCAAATGACGATTACCTTAAAACCTACAATAATAATCATCAAAAAGTTACTGCTGCAATAAAATCGCTTCAAAAACTGGCATACAGCAACCAATCGCAGCTAAACTCAATAAAAAAGATTGAAAAGCTACTTCAGAACAAAAGGGAAATTGAGGGTGAAATACTACAAATGCGACAAAGTATTAATACCAGCATTTTTTACGATAGGGCAATGCAACGAATTGCCCGGGCAGGATCGGAAACCCAGCGTTACCATGAGATTTACAAGCAAAAAACAGTAACCCAAGTAATGCGTGATACCGTAATCTACAAAAAGGTAAGCAATGAATCGATGGCCGCCAGGATAAAACGATTCTTCCTGGGACCAGAAAGAATTGACACTATTGCTACCGATACCCTTGTCGAATTTACGTACGATACCATACCTCACATCACCTACATATCGGACTCAATCATTCAACGGCTTTTGCTAATACTGGACAATATCAGGGATGATCAGCAGAATCAGCTTAGGCTTATCGACGAAAAGGAAAAAGAGTTGCTTAACAGGAATAGAGCCATCCTGAATCAGGTTCAGCTGATTGTTACGAGTATTGAAAAACAGGAGCAAGCTGAAGCTGTAAGCCAGGCACTATCGGTACACGAAGTCTTGGCCAAAAACCTTCTTGTAATTTTCCTGCTTGGAACCATAACGTTTATTGTGCTGGTTATACTTATAGCAATTATAATGAGGGATATATCGCGCAACACTACATACAACGCTCAACTCATTGAGGCAAAACAGTATGCTGAAAATCTTTTGCGTTTGAAAGAACAATTTCTGGCTAACATGAGTCACGAAATTCGTTCACCATTAAGTGCAATTGTTGGGGTTTCGCGCCAGCTATCAAAAACTGAACTGAATGGTAAGCAAAAGGAGTACGTTGATGTGCTTAATAGCTCATCGAACCACCTGATGGCTGTTATTAACGATATACTGGACTACTCAAAACTAGCCACTGGTAAGTTACGATTAGAAAGCAAAGAGTTTTCGCCACGCGAAGTGGTAAACGACACGGTTAAACTTTTTGAGGTAAGGGCTGGTGAAAAAGGGTTACAATTACTTTCAAGTATCGACCAGTCGATTCCACAAAGTGTTATTGGCGACGACTTTAGGTTAAGGCAGGTGCTTATAAACTTGCTGAGTAATGCCATTAAGTTCACCAATCAAGGTAGCATTATTGTATCGGCTGCTGTGCTTCGAAAAACCGATGAATCGGTTAAAATTCAATTCACTGTTGCCGATACTGGTATTGGCATCTCTCCTGAAATGCAATCGCAGGTATTCGAGGAATTCACCCAAGCCGATGGCGGAATATCACGCAAGTTTGGTGGGACAGGACTGGGGTTAACCATTGTAAAGAAACTTGTTGAGTTACAGGGCGGTGAAATATCGCTTACCAGCGAACCAAATGAAGGCACTATAATCAGGGTGGTAATCCCTTATAGCACCAGAGTAACCCAAGCAGTTGACTCAGAACAAGAAAACCATTATGCGATAAAAGCAGGAACAACTATTTTAATCATTGATGATGATGAGGTTAACCGGCTTATCATTCCCGAAATAGCCAAAAATATAGGTTTACAGGTTGATGCCATAGGCGAAGCCAGGCAAGTGCTCGAACAGTTAAACACTAAAAGATACGACGCAGTGATAACCGACATACAAATGCCGGAGGTTTCGGGCTACGAGGTTGTTCAACTCATCGAAAATGCCGGCTATTCCATTCCGGTTTTTGCCATTACGGCAAACGATATGGTTGATAACCCTGAACACTTCAGCAACTTGGGTTTCTCAGGATATCTAATTAAACCCTTTACCGAGAATGACCTTTTGCGACTGCTTAGCCCTGTTATAGGTGTCAAAACAAAAGAGTTAACACTTAAAAAGGGCAAAACTGATGGTTCTGATAAATTCGATATTGATGAGCTATACAGGTTTACCGGGGGGAATAAGAAGGCAGTTAAACTGATTCTGGAATCGCTACTTGAAAACACCCGAAAGAACATTGAGGAGTTAAATCAACATGTCAAAAGTAGGAATTTAGTGAAGGCTTCAGCGGTAGCCCATAAAATGAAATCGGCTTTTAACCAGTTCAGGGTTTACGACATAGCAGGCATACTACAGCGAATTGAAACACTGCCCCCCGACAAGCACAAGGCAGCAACGCTATACACAGAGAGACTAAACCGAAGAGTGAGGAGTTTTATAGTTGAGCTGCAGGGTCAAATTGACAACTTATTGAGCTAAACAATCCGCACTCCCATAACAACAACATCGTCGATTCTTGGGGTATTCCCATGCCAGTTCTTTAGCGTTTCATCTAGAATTTGGCGCTGTTCATTCATAGGTTTATGATGAATTTCAAGAAGCAGCTCCTTAAAGTGTTTTATCATAAACTTACGGCCATCTTCACCTCTAAATTGATCGACGTAGCCGTCGGAGAAGATATAAATGACATCCCCTTTCTGAATTTTCATAACATTGTTGGTAAACGATAGTTCCCCGCGTAAATGAATGCCTATAGGCATTTTATCGCCTTTAATATGTGTCAGCTCGTTGTTGCGAATCAGAATAAGCGGATTGTTTGCCCCAGCAAACTGAAGGGTTTGGGTTTCCTCATCAATAATGTATATGGCAATGTCCATACCATCCTTACTGCCACCTACCTCATCGGTTTGATGCAGTGCAGTTATCACCAATGTTCTTAGTTCATTGAGTACCTCATTAGCTTTTAGTTCTGCCTTAGAGCCAATGATCTGGGTAAGAAATGAAATACCCAGCATACTCATAAAACCGCCAGGAACACCATGCCCGGTACAATCGGCAACCACTGAAACCTTTAACTTGCCTACCTGGGTGATGTAGTAGAAATCGCCGCTAACAATATCGCGAGGCAAGTAAAGGATAAAGTTTTCAGGGAAAATTCTATTAATCTGATCATTAGGGGTAAGCAAAGCCGATTGAATACGGCTGGCATACTGAATACTGCTGGTTATCTCCTCGTTCTGGGAGGCAATCTTTTCCTTTTGCTGTTCGATCTCTTCCTTTTGGGCAACAACCTCAGCTGTTCGCTCACGAACAATTTGCTCAAGGCGCTCTTTTTCGGCAATTAGTCGGCGGGTGTTCCACTTTACTATTCCCCAAACCAAGAATACAAAGAGGATAAAGTAAAGCATGAATGCCCAAATAGTTCGGTACCATGGCGGACGAATCTCGAAGGAATAGGTTGCCTCAACGCTTTCGTCACCATAAATATTTTTAGCTTTTACATGGAAAGTATATTTGCCCTCGCTAAGGTTAGTATAGGTGGCCCCGGCGCGTTTATCCCAGGGGCTCCATGTCGTTTCGTCAGAACCTTCAAGGTAATGGCTATAAACTAAATCCTCCTCACGTTCAAAGTATGGAGCTGCAAAAGTAAACACCATGGCATTAAAATGGTAATCCAGTCGTGGCATTTGGTAAGGTTGTTGCTCTAACGATAGTTTTCGAGCCGAGGAATCCCCTTGAGTATAAAAGGCTCCACCGAACAATAATGAATCCTTTGATACCACTTTGCGAATTACGGCACGGAATGGAGCGTTAAAGCTTCGTTTTACATGAGGATTGTAAACGTAAAGTTCTTTTGACATGCCAATCCAAAGGGTGCCATCGGGATCGGCAAATATGGCATCGGACCACTTGTTGGGTAGTCTTCTAAGATCGCGGCTTTGGCTTATCCAGTTTCCGCTTGAATCCTTTACAATGCGTTCAATCCAGCTTTTATTGTTGCTATCGTATGAAAGGAATGCCCAACCATTGGGTAGTTTGGCAGCCTTATAGAAACCTGAACGGTTAGCTAAATTACTACCCACTAAGCCACCGGGTTCAAATTGGTTGTTGAGGTAGTCAAAATGGTAAACCCCATTTGCCGTTAGGATATAAAGTGAATCGTTACTGATTAAAAGATTAATGTATTGGAGGTTTTTAAAGCCTTGTATACTTTCCTTCCCGAATTGCCAAACTCTTTTAAAATCATGGGTTACCATATAAACACCCGACGAACTTGTTGCAAGCCAGAGGTTTCCTTTACTATCCTCTACAATTGAACGAATTTCAAAACGAATTGAATCGCGAAATAGGTTATCAGTAAATTTCCATTCACCGTTTGCCCAATCCATAAACGCAACACCTGAATCTAGCCCTATGTACAATCTCCCTGGCTTATTAATGGAAGGGAACAATGTAAAGCATTTATGCTGTATCTGCTGCGATAATCCAAGACGCTCAATTAGAGGAGTGCTAATATTTATGGCTTTACTGCCCTTTATCTCAAAAATACCATCGGTGTAGCTACCGGCAAGTAGCATTTGAGGTGAATGGGGTGGCGAAAAAACTGAGAGTGCCCATACATTTCCTTTAATACCCTTAACCGGATTGAACTTGGGAATCCCATTGCTATCGTAGGTTAGGTAGTAAACCCCATTAAAAGTAGCAACGTAAATAGTGTTATTAAATCGAACAATGTCAACAATAATTTCCGACAGGCCACTCTCAGGCCCGAATTTTCCCATGGCAGAGTTTAACTCAACCTTGGCTATGCCGCCATCGTATAGTGTAGCCCACAGGGGAGCATCGCCATTTTGAAACACTTCGGATACCTGTCCGGCATGCATTCCAATTTCCTTATTTACCAAGGCAATTGATTTCATATCAGGCGACAACTCTACAACCCCAAGCCAGTCAGATTGAACAACACCAATGGCTATATTCCCATCATTGAGTTTAATGGCACTGTAGGGAATTGCAGACTCATTGGTCATTCTATTGGCAAGCCGGGTAGGAGTATCAACACTCTCTACCTTGCCATTTGAGTAGGTGTAAAAACCATTATCTGTAAATAGTAGGATTGTGTTTGAGCTTAAGCCTACTATTGAAAATACATTTTTTTGAATGAAAGCATGTCCCTCGGGAAGAAAAATTAAGGTGGAATCATTAATAAAAGTTCTTAAACCCTTAAGATAGCTGTTGACATAGTACCTATTATTAGCCTCCAGGGTAAAAAAATTAGCGTATTCCGATTGCTTCCCCAGCGATAAGGATTTAACAGTTTTGCCATTGTAAATAAAAACATACGAAAGCGAACAGAAGTACACCTTACCATCGTGCCAGTAAGTTTTATAGATATATGAGAGATGACTACGAATACTATCAGGGACTAAATTGACAAGTGAGGTGTAATTAAGATTACCGTAAACATCGGGTTTAAGATAACCAAACTCGCCAATTGAACCAACGTATATAACCCCATCATCGCCCTTGCAGAGTGAACGTACCGATTTGTTTTCGGGAACTGGTATGATAGTCCAGGTTTTTCCATCATACTCCAGAATGCCGTTGTCGTTTGTGCCAAAGTACATTACCCCTCTGTTGTCCTGGGTTGCACACCAAACCTGCTCATTCCCGCCATAAATCTCCGGGGTATAGTTAGTAATAAGCGGATTGCCAAATCTGTTGAATGTCTGGGCATTCGCCTGAAAAACCATTAATGCAAAAAAAGCAAGAAACAGTAACTTTTTCATGACAAACCGCTAGTTTTTTTAATTCGTAAATATATTAAAAAAACGATCAGTCAGCCAGCATTTTTTGATAAAAGCCAATTGAAAAAATTTCAATAAATAACAATCTATAGCAGAACAAAGATAAGATTAAAAAAAGGCCGGTATAGTACCGGCTTTTCTGTACAAAAAGTAATAGCTATAGCTTTATAAGTTTCTTTAAAGCCTCAACTTCGGCTTTTAGTATCTCAATCTCCTTTTGTTGTTGAATGATTTGCAACTGAAGATTCTCAACGGCTTCAACCGTTTCGAACTGCACGCGGGTGAGGTTAATGCCATCCTTTTCGTCTGAGGCTTTGGTTGGCCTAAGTAAATGTCCATTTACGCGGATGAAACGCTCAACTGATAAAGGATCGTAAAATTGATTGTAATCTAGGTTAAAAACAAAATCATGCTTTGTGTAGGTTGATGTTCCTGTACTATCATAAATGCTGCCAGTAACAGGAAGGGCGCATCAGCCAAAGTTCTTAACTAAATCAACGAAATACCATTTGAACCAGGCTGCCCCTGTGGACCCTGTAATCCTATAGACCCTTGGGAGCCAATTAGTCCTATCTCGCCGTCTTGAGCAATAATTTTTCAGAAATCGCCGTCCTAGATTTATGATTTTTTGTAGTAGTGTAATAGTAAGCGTCATTTAAATTAGGTGCAATTGGTTCATTATCAAATGAACCCAACCAAATAAGTGAAATGCCATCTAACCCAGGTACTCCCGATTCGCCCTTTGGCCCTAAAGGCCCCTGGTCGTCCTGAGCACCTTGAATTCCAGGCAAACCATTCAGTGCCAATATTTCGCATGAATCGCCATCCCCAATGAATGAAGCCATGTTCATAGTATTGTAGTATGCCTCATTTCAAGATGGGAAGGCAGGAGGATTTGGTAATACCAGACCATTTCATCGATATACCATCGGATGCAAATAACGCATGAAGGACCGATAACAATCGCTGTATTCCCATGATAGTAAATCCTGCAGCATCCTCAGGCATTATTTCAACTTTTAAGTAGATATCGGCACTTTCCTATGGAATCTCTGAAAAATTTCCTTGAATAATATCGCCTAAACCTATTGGAATGTTTACATTGCCCAGCCCATTTGTGACTGAAATCTTACACTCTGGGTAGTAAACTGTGTAGGCATCATTATTTGTTAGGCTAAATCAAAAATTACTTGTGGGTTTACTAAACCTTCTCCACAAGAGTTTTTTATTACACCTTGATAATTGAATGCCCTTAGAAATTGAGACATTGCGCTAAAAGTTATCAGGAATGATAACTATACCATTGAAATATTTTTAATGGCTAAAAGTTTTGGTTAGGCTTTTAAAGGCTATAAAAAGGGGAAGTTACTCCTTTACCAGCTTGACAATCCGATTCAGATTATCCTTCTCCAATGTTACTTTTATCAGATAAATGCCTGAACGTATCTCCGATAAATTTAACTCAGCGGGTACCGATTGCTCAACATTCATCACCTTTGAAATAACCTTGCGTCCAGTTATATCATATAAATCAAATGTTGCTTTACCGCTCGCAATGGGTATTTCAAATTTAACCTTTACGTAATCCCTTGCCGGATTAGGGTATATGGTAATGTCATTTTGAGTAATTCCAAGTTTATCAACCGAAGTGGTAAACAAGTTTCCCTGCTGGAATCCTTGCGTTAAAATATAGTCTGTGGAAGATAGAGTTGTATACGCAACCTCGCCAAGTGTCCAACTAACTGATAAGCCTGCAACAGCATTTTCAAAATATCCACCACCAGAGGCAATTAACTGCATTGGTATGTCCTGCGACCAAGCCGTTAGGGTGAATAGCGATAAAATAGCAATGTAGATTTTCTTCATTTTGAATTATTTTAATTTGGTTAATGAGCAAGTTAATATTTAATAATGCCAAAGTCAATTTTTTTTCATTAATTTGAACTTTATTATTATCAAGGAACCACTTAAATTGTTAAACGTAAAACAATGAAAGAAAGAGCAGAAGCATTAAATAGGCAATTCGAGGGGAAGGACGCACTCAGCGTGCTACAGTGGTTTTTGAATGAATTTAAAGGTAGAATAGCGCTTAGCTCAAGCATGGGAGCGGAGGATCAGGTGCTAACCGATATGGTTATGAAAATTGACCCCGAAATTAGAATCTTTACACTCGATACTGGGCGATTATTTTACGAAACCTACGAGCTGATTGAACGCACGTCGCTTAGGTACAAAAAGAATATCGAAATTTTCTTTCCATCACCAGCCGAAGTTGAGAGAATGGTCACCGAAAAGGGGATTAATCTGTTTTACCAAAGTATTGAGAATAGGAAGGAGTGCTGTAGGGTTCGCAAAATAGAACCGCTAAAAAGGGCATTCCAGGGTTTAGATGTATGGATTTGCGGCCTACGCCGCAACCAGTCAGCTACCCGAACCGAGAACCAAATGGTTGAGTGGGATGAGGCTAATGGCCTTTTTAAGCTTAATCCACTTATTGATTGGAGCGAACAGAACGTTTGGGAGTATATTAAAGCAAAAGGAGTGCCCTACAACCCTTTGCACGATAAAGGCTTTCCAAGCATTGGTTGCCAACCTTGCACACGTGCTATTGAACCCGGCGAGGATATTAGGGCCGGCCGTTGGTGGTGGGAAAATCCCGAAACCAAGGAGTGCGGTTTACACAATCGGAAGAAATAAAAAAACTCATTTTCGGGGCTTTTTTGAGGTACCGAGCGGATTCGAACCGCTGTACGTGGTTTTGCAGACCAGTGCCTAACCTCTCGGCCACGGTACCCTTTGACATTGCAAAGTTACAAAAAAAAAGATTAATCCTGCAAATTTTTGTAGGCTTTCAACAGCGATTTCAAAATTAGCAATTTTTTCGTTGCCCCGTTAATGCCTTTCGCTAAAACACATAAAAAACCCACTCCATAATCCAATGGTAAAAAATTATAAATCAGGATGATGATGTACCTATAGGATAACCCTTTCTTTGTTAACCCAACTTGAGCATTTTACCTCCCTGCCCAAAAAAATAAACTTTTTTCAAGTATTTAAAATTTTAAAACACTGATAATCAATACCAACTTTTATAAAACCCGTTTGTAGTCCCCGAAGAGATTTACATGTTAAAAATAAGTTTTATTCTCTTGCAATATGTTTTAAATCGATTGTAAAAGCAGATAAAAAGACCGGCAAACGGTATAATTATTACCGCTTGTGCAAAAGTTCCCGTACTGGGAACAAGGTCAGGCACCGTTCTATAGTCAGCCTGGGCATGCTCAATGGCCTTCTCGCATATCAGGTAGTTGCAGCAATAAGGTATCAACTCAAAAACAAAGGGATACATCATGATTGCAAAAACATAGTTCGAATAATGAACACCCAAAAAGAAGTAGTTACAACCATGAAAAACAGTAAGGTAAAACAATACGAATTAAAAAATGCAGCGAGCCATCAGTTGAAGTAAAACGAATATATGATGCACTGAATTATAAAATGGTACCGTATTATAATTATATGAAAAAATCCGTAGTACCCGAAAACTGAAAACAAAGCTTATATCTAATTGATTAAGTGATGTTTACGATTTTTACTAACAAGTTGGGCTAAGATCTAACTTCTATTTGAAAGCAATAGTGGGTTTATACCCTGTTTTAAAAAAAATACCCCGGTAGAAAAACTATCGGGGGTATTTCTCAGGAATTTATATGACCTAATTTTACTTCCCAAAGGTATTAGGTATGTGGTACTGCGGCCCAGTTTCGGGGATTTTCCATACGTTAACCGATTGCCCTGCCCCCACAATATTACCAATCACGCCGTTGTTGTCTGTCATTGAGGTTACAGTGTAGGTAAATACATTGGGTAAATCGGGTGCACTCCATACAGGAGGATCTGGTATGGTAAAGTTAAACGTGTAGGGCCCAGTGCCCTCCAGGGTGCCATCTGTGGTACTACTCCAACTTTCTCCGTAGTTGTTTTCAACAGTAAATGTGAAGGGGGGCGAACCGTTAAAAGTTATCTCAAGGGTAACCTCCTGCCCTTCGCAAATAGTGGCATCGGTAAGCAGGTTAGTTATCTCGGCGAAAACCCCCACGCAAAGCAAAATCTCGGCAGTGCCGTTCATAACCGCTGTGCAAGCAGGGTGATCCGAATTGTGGACGTGTACCTCATAGGTTCCAACCTCGTCAATATCTGTAAACTCAAGAGGCGAACCCGTTCCTTCCAAAATACTAACATACCTATCCTCCTCAATAAAATAGAGCCTATAGGTAAAGCCAAGGTCGGATCCATCGAGACCAATGGTACCAGTAGCTGCACCACATATTTCACCGCCTCCTGTTACATTATAAATAGTGGGTTTGGGGTAAACAGAAACCGTGACCGAGTTGCCAAAGATATTGCCGTCGATATATTCCCCTGGTGAAACAACCGTTCTAACTGCGGTTAAGGTATATGTGGTGGTGCTTTCCGGGCTCAGGCTTTCGATTTCATACGGCGAGGTAGTAACCATAATCCAATCCGACTCAGTTGTGCCATCGGTGTATTTTATCTCCCATGGTGAGTTGCCCGTAAGGGCAACAAACAGGGAGGTAGTTTCTGATTCGCATATGCTGTGGCTAATCGAGGTAAACGAGGCCGTTGGAATGGTTATTGGCTCAACCGAAGCCAATGTGAAATACTGGTTGGTTCCATCAAACGGTATTGCCGAGCCAGTGCGTATGGTGGCATCATCTATTGCCGAGCCCGAAATCGATGGTGTACCGCCCACTATTTCCCATTTGCTAGTAGAGCCATTCCAACGAACAATTCTAAGGTTTTCTCTTTTTCCCCAACCAAGGGCAGCGGCCACGTCGCTGGTGCCGGTAAGGGTGAACTCAACATAGGCAGAACCTCCACTTGGCCCGTTCAGTGTCCAGTACTCGGATTGTGAGATGGTTTCGAGCGGTGCATCGTAGTTTACTGCATCGTAGTAACCAGCTCCCAGGTTAGAATCAAAGTATTCGGCTTTCCAATACTTGTTACCAACTCCATGGCTAATGTTAGATATGGTTGTTACTTTTTTCTTGCTATTTTTCCCAATGGGAAACTCTTGGCTAGAGCCATTAGCCTTATTAATCATGATGGGGCCATTCACAAAGCTAGATGCAGCAATCGAGAAAACTCCATAGGAAGCATTTGTTAACCTTAAAATATTTGTTTCGGTGGTTGTGATAGATGACGTGTTAAACAAAGCGAAATAGGTTCTGATATCAACTGGACCTAATAGTTCAACCGAAGAGTTGTTGTACAGATAAAAATTGTTAAACCTATTTCCAACAGCATTAAATGTTCCTTCCACTATTTGATTTGCCCCAAGAAAAGAGAATCTTTGATCCGTATACTCAGCTTTTAAATTCGCGCTGTTCGCTTTAAAAACATTTCCAGACACCAGTACATGTTTTCCTGCCACAGTATTCAACGTAGAGTTTTCTAATATTCTTAAATCACCACAAATTGTAATATGGTCATTGGGTGGTAATGTCTTTGTCCCGCTGCCCGTTATGGTTAGATTGTTATAACTGTAAATATTGGGCAGGGTATAACTCCCATCCCCCCCAAACTCCATGGTGCCCCCCGTACCGCAGGCCAGGAATGCTGAGTAGTCGCCAGGGTAGAGCTTATCGTTCACCATGGCCAGTGTGCCGGTACCCGATACAAAACCCAGGTGGTGCCCCACCTGCGTACCCACCTCTAACCGGCCAGTAATAATGGTTCGGTAGGAGCGAATACTGAACCTGTCCATGGCAACGGTATGCCCGGAGCGGATACGAACGATATGCCCCTGTGGACCACCATCGGGAACGGCACCACCACCTTCGCGCTGCCAAATGGTTTTATCGCTCCAGTTGCCCGAACTAACGGTGTAGAACACCGGCACGTTATCGGGGATACAGGCATCGGTTCCGGCAGTGTAGTCGCCGTTTAGGTTGCTAACCCCTCCGTAGGTGAATTCAATTCTTTTGTCGTTAACCAGCTCGTTGTTCAAGGGATCGGGAGCCACTTTAGTCCAGGAGTTGCCCTCCAGGCGAACGCGGTAGTAATCGGCCAGGGTACCCACCACGTCGGTGGGATCGAAATGGAAGTTTATTGACCCCACAAAACCGCTGATACCGCTGCTGGTCATATTCCAGTAGTATTGGAGCACATCACCACATTCGGCGGTCATGTGGGCTTGGTTTATTGGGTGAACCGATATGGTGCCTGCCGACGAGTTTTCTGTAATATCAAAGGTAACAGGGGTGTATTTTGCTTCTGTTCCACTTTTTACACCTATGGGTAGAGTAAAGTTTTGCGCGCCTGTAACTACTGACTTACTGATACCCAAATCTCCGAATCCTCCATCAGATATAATCATTTTAGTTGTACCAAAATCACTTCCGTTTACGTAGGCATCGTTACCTAGTGCCAACCTATGGTTTTGAATATTAAGTATTCCGTTGGTGAGCGTTAAATTCCTATTTAAGGTAATGCTATTAAGCAGCCTAACCTCCTCGGCAGGCTTATCTATCTCAACATTTCCAAACTGGCCAGTACCACTTATGGTTTGCAAATTGGTTCCGTTAAATAGCAATCCACCCATGCTAGGATTTGGGCTAGCGTGCGATGCGAAATTGCTAACATTTCCTTTAACCGTTATAGTGTTGCCACCATCATTAAGCTGTCCACTATTAAGATAGAGGTTGCCATTAACCTCAATGGGTGACGATGGTTGAAGAGTAACTGAAATTTCGGGCTCTACCACTAGATTGTTTACTACAACCCCACCATGTATCTCTTGCATTGCTGCAGAGGGAGAAGTGCTCACCCCTCGAAGTATCAATGAGTCAACATGGAAGTTAGCCTCTCCATTATTGTAGATATTTCGATTAACAGTAAGGCTTCGGTAGTCTCCATCAAATCCGGTGAAAGCACAACCCTCGGCAATGGTTAGGTTGCCTTTAACAACTAAACTCCTATCTTTTAACTGGGCGGTGGTACTACTTCCTGACACGACCAAGTTGCCAAGAGCTAATGCCGAATTAATCGATATTACACTAGATGCTGGAGTATCGGCATCACCAAGTTGCAATGTTGATTCATCGGCGCTGCCAACTCCAGGCTCCAGAATAACAGAGGGTACAGTAGCACTTGTTTGTGGGCGAACCACCGTGAGCGTACCTCCAGTGAAATCGAAACGACTGCTGTTATTGAGTATTTCAAAAGTTCCTCTATTACCAACAGGTGCATTATTTTTACCAACAATAACAGCACCTCCTGTTTGCTTGTAGCGTAGTATGCCCGAAGGGTTAGATGTTCCCCTACGCACTTGTGAACCTACAATTAATGCACCGCCGGTTACTTCAATTGCTGCATTCCCCGATGATGAGTACTCAATGTAGTTATTGCCATTACCTACTGCATCGTCCATATCAATGGTTCCGCCTTCTTCAACCCGCAACAGACCATCGAGCAGAATACCCGAATCGTCGCCGCTAACGTTAACCTTCCCTTGCTGCACCACCAAGCCTGAGGTAGAAGGGATATAGAAATCTCCACCTCCGGTGGAAAGGTCGATATCAATGTCGGGATGGTTTAGAACTAGCGTTCCGTTTTGGAGCTGGAGGGCTTTTTCATCAGTAGTTCCATTGGTGGGGCCGTTGAGGGTGAAGTTATTACTAATAGTAACCGTTGGGCTAGCTGTTGACCCTTTGTTTACAATCACCTTATATAAATTAGGGGTTGAAGCAACATTTAAATTTTTAAATTCTTGGTCGCTATCTCCTGTAAACTCAAGAATAACATTATTGCCTGTAGTGTTATCAGTAAATAGATCAACGGAGATGTTTGTGCCAAGATCATTAAAAATATCACCTCTTACAATTAACTTATGCTCCAAATTGCTTGGCGTTTCGTTTAAAACCGTTATTCTTCTAAGGCTATGAATATCAGGATCTCTTGTACCATAAAACCTTACCGCCCCTGCAGTAACTGTTCTCTCAACTCCTGTTGTATTATAGCTAAGTGTTCCTCCCAGGTATCCACCAATACGAAGTTCACCTCCAACAGTAATATCGCCATCGGCAGTAGTATTTAGTATAAAATTGGTATTTCCATCAATTGTAAAATTTCCTCTTACGGTAAATCCCTCTTGGAAAGTAACATTACCTCCACCTTCAATTCTGAGGTTTGGATAAAGTGTTGTATAACCGTTAGTAGTTAAATTGGATCTGATGAGATAGTTAAATACGCAGTTGCCTAAAGAGAAATCTGAGAAGTCGGCATTTACAGTAGGTAATGCACCATCGGTTCGAGCCATAAAAGTTCCCCAAGCTCCTGTAACTATACCTGCGTTAACTGTTGCTCCTTCCCACACCACTAGTCTACCTCCATCCATTCTAATTTCGGCACACTGAACATTTGTTCCACCAAAAATATTAATAGAATGAAAGCCTGGTGTACCATATTCGGTGTGATCACCTCGTCCTATCACGGCAATATCCCCTGCCTGAGGAAATCCATCGTTTGATGTTGCACCTCTATCTGGCTCTCCATGAGGGGTTTTTGACCAATATTGTGGGTCTGTCCAACTTGCGTCATACCAATCTGGCCAAGAGGGGAAATAGGAATAGTAAACAGTAATTTGTCCTTGGAAAAATTGTTTTACTGCGGTGGTAAACTCTCCTTCCTCGAGGATGAAAGGAGGTATGGGATTGCCATTGTCATCTTCCCCATAATTTATAAGGCGAGTATTTGTGTACGGCACGTTTGCTGGACCAACTGTACCATACTTGTCGTCGGCCTCACCATTGTCATCATTGGGGTATCGTTGTAAACCAATTACCTTACCTGCAACGTAGTTGTTGTGAGTCCAATTCCAATTAAAATCGTTACGGTGGGCTAAAAATCTATTTATCACAGTTGGTAAAGTTGAGAAATCGGAATGCCTTACTCTCCAATAGTACTCTAAATATCTGTCAGCTAATCCACCAGCAGAAACAAACATGGTTGATAACTGCCTAGGCACTGCATTTATTTGCACCTTACCTGCATCAACCACATTGCTAAAAGTTGGGTTTGCATAGGCGTAGCGGTTCACATTATCATCGGTATTATAAGTACCAATAGGGTACAAATACGTTCCATCGGCAGATATGGTTAAAGAGAGTCCGCCATCTCCGTGGTTTCCAGCCATACGGAATAGTTTAGTTGCAGAGTAATCATTAATATTATAAGAGGATAGTTGCCCTTCAACATCAAGATTATGGGTTCTTAAATCGAAAATTCCATTGGTTAGCGTTAAAGTACCAGTAACCGTTTGCTTTGCTGTAAGATAAGTAACCTCTACTTTGCCACCACTCTCATCGGGATGCACCTCATCAATTTCCAAATTCCCAAACACCCCAGTTCCATCACCCCCTATGGCGTGTTGGGTATTGATGGTTACGGAGGTTGTTGCTATACCACCACCTCCTGAAATGTTAACTGAGGGTGCAGCTGTGTAGCCACTTCCCGAATTGGTTACCAATATGCCAACTAGAGGTAAAGGGTTTTCGGTGGTAGGTGTGCCATTGAACAATGGTACTGCAGCGGCAGTTACTCCGAGGGGGGCAGATGATGGTGGGTCGTCAATAGTAATAGTGGGTATACTGGTGAAGTTGGTGCTGGATTCCACACTTATTGCACTTACAATACCCCTTTCTTTAAGAATAACTTTTCCGGTAGTATTGGTAATTGTACCCGAGTTGATTATGTTACCCCTAACGGTTACGTTCTTATCTGCGCAAGCAAGCGTGCCTGCCGTAATGGTTAGGTTGTTGTGTATGGTGATATCGCTACCCGATAGCGTTCCAGTTTGCCCCGGATTGTTTACCGTTAAGTTATGAAAATACTTGGTAGCGGCATCTGCATCGATATTTATGCTATAGCTTGATGTTGCGCCAGAGAATGTGGTGGTATTGCTAGCCGCTTGGTATGTTGAGCCCGCGCCAATGCTGTACCCCCCGCCAATGGTAACGTTTTGTCCTTTAGGATCAAAAGTGATATTATCTTCAATAGTCAATGTTCCTTTGGTTACCAAGGGCAATGCGGGTAAAACGGCTTGGTTGGCAGCAGAAGTTCCAACAATTCCGCCTTCTAGCACAAAGGTGCGGCTGCCTGTTCCTTCTCGCAATAAATTTACAGTGGGCAGTGGAGCACGTGAGGTAATTCGTGAAAGACCTGTGGTGTACGAAGTAAGATTTAGAGTTGCATTGGCACTCACATTCTGGTTAACGGGATGGGAGTTTATAAAAATTGAGCCACGAGCATTGGTGCCCCTAATGTTTAGGGTTCCGCCTGTTAGTGTGAACACGTTACCCTCGTACGACAGTGTAAATAGATAATAATTGCCCGAGGAGCCCCAAGCCTGATTAACATTTACTGTTCCGCCAGTTTGAATAAAGCCTCCAACATGTTGGGTGCCATAAACTGATGTTCTGAATTGGCCAAGGTTAACGGTACCTCCACTAACCTCTAAAACCCCATTTAGCCTTGTGGTTATTCCGCTATTTATTTTTGCATTTAAAACTCCATCGGAAACCTTTACTTTTCCATAAACCACCACGGCAGTTCCTGAGGGTTTTGTAACCTCACCGCCATCAACCCACAGTATGGCATTTTCGGATATGTTATAGTTTTCACTTCCATTTAAGCGAGGAACTGAAATATTTTCACCAACTCTAACAGTACCTGATAGAAGCGCAAATGCATTTGTGTTAGACTCTAGCTGTGCTATATCAGGATGACCTTGATTAGCAAACCCAAACAGGTTGAAATAGCTAGGATCGGTAGCCTCCATATGTAACTCGTAGGTGCTGGTTGATCCTTTATCAATCTTAATTCGGTAAAATTTGGATGGTCCCTCGAGCATTAAATGCTGATTACGGGTAGCACTAAGGAAGTTAACATCCACTATTCCATCGGTTGCTTCTGCCGTGTAATCAGGTGCTACGCGATTGGTAAACTCAACTACTCCGTGGTTTGTAAAATCGCCGTAGAGGTTGAGCTGATGACGGGCATTGGCATTGCCAGTTTTAATTGTCCCATTGGCGGAAACCTCCAGGTTCTCGTATATGGTTAGGGTTCTGTCAATTTCTGCTATGCCATCGCCAAAGTAGAATTCGCCCCTTGAAACGGTTAGCGATCCATTTATGGTATAATTTGCAAGAAGTGTTACCCTGTGGGCAGGATCGTCCATATTGATAATCATATTACGGAAAGTTCGAGGTGAGCTAAGCTCATAGCTTGTCGCTCCATAATACTCAACCGTACCTCCCAAAGAGGCATCGGCAAAACCGCTGGCATCGCCATCAGGGAAATTGTCGGCCGACAACTTTATGGTTCCATCCCCAATTATTGTGCTAAAAATATGACCTGTGGTAGTTCCAAAATCAACTGTTCCTCCCAACCTAACATCTAGCAAAGCATTTTTGATAATATCGCTGGTTACGGTAACCAGGTAAGGCGACTTAATAACCACCCTATCAGAAAATGCAGTGGGCGATGTTGTTGGGGTTAATAACTCGTCGTTAACAAAATCCCCGCTTGCATCCAGTGTCCATGTTAGGGGATCATCCCAGGGGCCAGATTGATAAGAGTACCAAGTTCGCCCCTTTTTATCGCTTCGGGCAATTGTGTAGTAGCCATTAACCAAATCAACATCGCTTACCGAGAACCAAACTTCACCGTTTACGAGTACTCCTTGTGCGTTGGATACGGTTGAAAAAGTACCGCTTGTACCCGAACGAAATAATAGGTAAAAAATCTGGTTCTCATCGCCTTCGCCAAGGCCCGTTTTGCTTAATTCAAACCCTATGCTTACATCAATGGAACCGGTTGTAGTTTTTTGAATATACCAGACCCTTTGGGAGCGGCCTGTTAAACTTCCATCGTCAAGTGTGGGCAAATCTGTAGTAACCTCGGTAGTTACTGCGCCGTCATGCCCAGCAAAAACAAATTCGTTAGTATTGTTAAGCGAGGTTGCAAGTTCTCTAAGAAGTATCCCGCCACCCGACGAGGTAGTTTTGCTGTGTTTTATTATTCCATCGGTGGTGCCTATTCCCACCACATCATAGTTATATGTGCTGTTTGTATAGTAATTATCGCCTAAGGTGATATCATATCGAGATGATAAGTAATTCTCAACAACTACTCTCTCGGCAGCATTTAACGCTTTTCTATAAATAATAATTTCTGAGATGTCGCCTCGAAACCCCTGAGCATACCCCTCGTTAAGAATTCCGATATGCAGGTTTGATGCTGTATTTCCAATGCTTGTTGGACCATTCCCCGAGCCGCTTTCCTCCCCGTTATAGTAAAGCGTTGAACGAGGATTGGGAACTGCACCATTGAAAACTGCTGAAAATATCTGAGGCTGGTCGGTTACCGCATGGCTACCATTAATACGATTTGTTCCTGCATCAAAATATAGGTATGATGAGGTGTAGGTGAAAAGAGAGTATGAGCGCTCTGAATTATAATTTACTCTTTTTGAAACCAGCCCTCTAGGCTGTGAGTCGGGAGTATTGGGTTGAGCCACCACAAAAATAGAAAGCCCTAAGGTATTATCTAGGTTATCGGCATCGGGTACCATAAGAAAATCATCAATTCCATCGAACCTTATTGTTGGCAAACCATTTATGCCAGATGTGATAAATAGCGGTTGTAGACTACCCGTTGTCTGTACTGAATGGTTGGCGTTTCCGCTAATATCGTTCCAGGCGCTAACAGGATTGTTGTTGGTTGTGGTTGATGTTCCTTCAGTGGAGCGGAGCCAAAGAACGTTATCGGAACTTGTACCTACACCTCCAGGGCCACCTTGCGCCAAACTTGTGAAGCCACCAAAAGATAGAGGTAAAGCAAAAGTTAATGTGCGAAGAAGAGCAAGAAAAGGATTTGCAATTTTGCGAAACATGTTTCGTATCATATCGTAATGTTTTTCAAAATGGATGTCAAAAGTATAAAAAATACACCTTATAAATTTTACAACTTTTATGCCAATAGTTATAATGTGATAATTGTCTTATGTTTATCAACAAAGCATATGTGGCAAATTTGCCTTAATGCTCGAAAATGGTCATTTAGTGCTGCAAGTTACAATAAAAACTCTCATAATCGGGCATTTACCTTGATATTCAGCGTTTTCAAAATCAGCAATTTTTTTGTTGCCCCGTTAATGCTTTTCGCTAAAGTACATAAAAACCCCACACCATAATCCTATGGGGGAAAAGTACAGATCTGGAAGATGATGTTCTTTTAGGCTACTCCTTTCCTTATTAATACGTTTCCCTGAATGCTCGTGAGCGGGGGTTCTCGATGCTATTCGGTTTTAGTATCGCAATTGCATTCTCTCATTGCCAATGGTATGCAGCTGGTAAGAATGCAACGTTTCCTTTAGCATGGAGGCAGTCGCATCCTCCCACATCGATTTTATGGTTCTGCCAGCCTGTTTTAGCAGCAGCATCACGTTTTGAAGTTTCTCCACCAACTGGTTTAACAGGAGAGCCATCTGAAGGAGCTGGTAGTAATTCTGCATGGCGTTGAAATCCTTCTCAGCGTTCTTGTGATGCAAGTTATAGCCCTGATTCTTCCAGGTGTTAAAGCCCTCGTTCTCAATCTTCCACCTCAACCTCCCGTAGTATGTGGCATCCCAAACATTGGATTTATCCAGGCTGATGTCTGTGATGTGTACGAAGCGTTCCGTTTTCGCAGACGTCTTTTCCTTGCGGGTGTACTCACACCAACTCAGTTTCTGCTGTCTTTTATACTTAAGGTTGGTAATAAACATGGCCGTTCCCCTGTGCTTCCCCTTGGCCCTTTCCTGCTTTTGGTGCTTCTCCTCAAGGGGGTACAGCAAGCCCTCCTCCTACCACAGGGACTTAAGGCAGCCCTCCCTGAACGTCAGGATAAAGTTCCATGCGTTGGTTTTGCCGGTGCGGATGAAAATATTGTTCGGGTACAAGGCATCAAGCGGTTAGAATGATGGGGAGACGCGGGTAGTTCGTTTACATCTTTTGGGCCAGCCTCACGAAAGTTTTCTGTTCACAATCCAGTTTCTCCTCGATGATGCCTGAGTTCTGGTACCACTCGGTTCCCATCGAGAGGCTGAACCCATGGGAACAGATAATCTTGGCTTATAGGAGGCCCGCTTGCCATGTTTTCTTCCCATTCTTGCTGGTCTTATGGGAGCATCCCGGGAAAGGCTCCTGGCCAAAGCTGAATATGCCGGTGCCGTCAATGGCCACAACCAGGCGGTGGTTAAAGCGAAACTTGTCAAGCACCCGTCTCTTCACCAGCCCTTTAATCAGCGTGTGCTTTAGGGCTTCCAGCTCCTCTGGGGTGAGTTTCCTCATGAACTGATGTACCGTTTCCGTCACCGGGACCCGCAACCCGAATATCCGGAAGTAGTTCACCTCAAAGCTATGCGTGAACAGTTTGTCCGCGTTGTTTTAGGAGCCCCGCTTGAAAACGAATATCATCAGCCCTGCCATGATGATCTCCGCGACCTTGTAGGTTCTGCGCTGCCGGTGGTCCGGCAGGGCGCTGAGCAACACGTTAAAATTGCGGCAGTGCCTTCTTAGCACTGTGTAAACAGCGATAATGAACTGTTTGCCATCAAATCTCTGTAGCCTGTTTCTGCAACTCTCTTTGCTCTGGTATAAGCTACGAAAAGGAGGAATAAAAAGTCGAAAAAAACACAAGAATATTTTTTTATGTTATTATTAGTTAGTTAGTATCTTAGCAAAGCAAAAGCGGACTTAATGGATGTGAGTAGCCCTGTCCGCTTTTTTTAAAAATTCATCAACCTCAAACATAATTAAATTATGAAACTGACCAATCCGGTTTCACCGGATTTTTTATACACAAACCCTATATCTCTGTATATCAATCTATTATACTGCTCAATGAGAGTATCTAAACAGCAGGAAAAATATTTTTTATCCAATGTCTAAAAATGCTTACTTCTAACCGATAATAGAGATAATTATTAAAATTGAAATCGCTGGCTTTCAAAACTTGCGTTCAAGCGAAACACTCACCTTTTCAACTTTTCCTCCGAGTGGTGGGTTTAACTTTGAAACTTTTACCCATACCCTTTCCACGTTATTGAAATTATTGTGTATGGCCGAAACTATACGCTCCGCAACATGCTCAAGCAGTTTAGATTTTATCTGCATTTCCTCTTTAATCAGATTGTAAACAACCTGGTAATTCACAGTATCATTTAAATTATCGGTAAGTTGAGCCGCTTGCGTATCGACCTCAATTGAGATGCTTACCTGAAACTGATTTCCTACCACCTGTTCCTCCTTAAAACAGCCATGGTAAGCATAAAACTCCATGTTTTCAATCTCAACAATAGCCATCGGTTTAACTGTAATTTGCTTGGAGATAAATTAAAGGGTTAATAGCCAGGCCTGAGACGTTAAGTGCAAACCACGCACTCGCTCCAATTCCCTCAAGGCTCTATTGCGATTGGTGAATTGGTAAATTACCACCCTGTAAACATTGTTGCCTGGCAAAATGAATGGCTTATAGCCTAAGCGCGACACCTCATCAATTAACTTTTGGGCATTATCGCGGCTAGCAAAACTGCCAATTACTATATAGTAAGCCTTTCTTTCTGACTCTGCCTTATCCTGATACAAAAGAGCACTTTTTTTGTCAATTGGCACTATAATGCTTTCGTGCTGCTTAGCCTCAATTATCGATGAAGTTGAAACTGATTCAAATTTTTCAGGGCTTTCAACAGGAACAGAATCGGATTTAGGTTCCTGAATCGAAAATTGTTTGGTATCGGAATTATTGGACTCATCGGCAGCAATAAGAGTAGATTGGGCATTGTTCTCCGATTTGTTGCTGTCCCAAAACCTCAACTCGGGTACAAAAACAAATGCAACCCCAATTGCAACAACTAATACTAAAAGTAGGAGGCTTGCAATAACTGGCTTTGAAATCTTTTGTGATTTAACCAAAGGTTCAACACGTAAAGGCTTAGTCCTTTCTTCGGGCTTTGGCTTAACCACAACAGGCTGACTTAACGATTGTTTTTCCACCTTAAGGGCACTTTCAACCTTTGCAGCCTTTTGATTGGCTGCTGCAATATCAATGGTTGGTAAAATGACTGAGGTTACTAACGTATCATCGGCAACCAATTCTATTTTCCCGCCTAAACTTGACTTTAGCGAGCCTATGCCAGGGAAATTAATTATTTCATTATTGTTTAGTCTATCCTGAATATTTTTACAGTACTCTTCGACCTTTTTTGATGCCTCAATTTTTGAAAAGCCATAACTTGCTGCAAGGTAATTCTCAAGTGCCTCATCGTTAAATGTTCGGTTAGGGTCAAAAACAAAGTACTCCTTAGGAGGCAGAAGTGTTTTACCATCGTAGGCTAGCCGAGCGGATTCGTACTTCCGAACAATGCTGCCAAGCCCCGGAAGGCTAACAAAATCGTTGGTTCGCAAAATTTTTTGCACTATAGCATTCAGTTCCAATGCTGTAGGGTGTTTGGGGTTTAACTAACAAATGTATAAAATTATTTGGGTTAAATCAAAATCGTAGGCCAATGTAATTAAAAAAAGGTAGTTCAGGTTTCAATGTAGTTTAGTTAGAAATATTTGTCATACTGAGCTCCAATATTGGTATAGACTCTACAAAACATCACAAAACAATCGATAAATAGAACTCTTTCGATCCCCGCTAAGGTGTGACAGTTATTTCAGGATGACAAAAGGGGTATTTGTTTATGTTAACTTGGAACGATACTGATTCAGATGTGTTGAACACTCCCTATCCGTCAATTGAAAAACCCAGTTGACGTTTCCCTCGAAAAATGTTCCCGTATCCCCATTTCGCATCAACAGGCTCCAATTCCTTCCCATTCTCCATACCTACATTCTGGTACTTTCTGCGTCATTGCCGTTAGGATTAACATTTCATATTTCCTCTATCTCCATCATATTCCGATTCATTCCGTCTCAATCCACAAGAAATTAATCCGGTTGAGTTTTTTATCTCATGGCACTTGGGTTGAATACAAAATAGAGGTTGCCCATTAGGACAACCTCTATTACAAAGACTATCTACCCTGCCTAAAACTTGTACCAGAAACCAATTCCCATAGAGTACGATGGCCCGTTTTCGTATTTCTGATTGAAAGGAGCAAACCAATCGGTTGATTCTACTTTACGTTCTTGTGTAGCTAAACCAACCTGGAACCCTAAATCAACACCTAAATTTTCCTTTAGCTTAAGGCTGGCGCCAGCGTTGAGCCAAATGGTATTGTTCTCAAATTCCATTTCGGACTGGTACTGCCTTTTCATCTTATAGGGAGCGTAAGTACAGCCAATGCCCCAGTTGAGCTTATCGGAGAACTGATACTCAGCTGCTACACCAAAATCGATTCCATTGTGGTAGTAATCGGCCAAATCAACCCCATCAACATCTTTATCGAGGATAAGCATGGAATAGAATGAAACGTTCATGTTATAGTGAACGGTAAGTTTTTCGTTAGCGTTATAGGCTACACCAAGATTGTATGTTGGGACATAGGTCGATTTCACTTTTTCGCCATCGGTAAATAATCCACCGCTCTTATTGTCGTTTACCTTTGTTTCGAGCTTCATTTCAGTGAAGTAGCGGAAAGTATTAGCAATTAAAAGGTTTTGCATGGGTTTTATGCCAACACTACCAATAAACCCAAAGCTTTGTCCGGTAAAATCAACATCAATTTCAGTACAGGGTATTGGAACTGCCAATGGATCAGGATTGTATGTAATATCCAACCATCCCTCCTGGTGGTTCATCTGGCGAGAATACTGGAATGCGCCACCCACCGAAACCCAATCGTTAACGCGGTAAGCAGCACCAACCCATCCACCAACCCCATAAGCAGAACCTTCAAAACTAGTTTTAACACCATAATCGGTTACTGCACCAGGTAACTTTCCATCCATAATGCTTGCCATTACAGTGAGGTAACCCAAACGCTCAAATGCTGGTAGTCCATCATCATAGTTACCAGCACCACCACCATTGGTAATACCTGCAAACATGAAAAGGGCCAACCTATCCTTTTTGTAAGTTAAGTTAAGAGCAGGGTATAGCAACGAGCTGGTTTTACTCTTGTACTCAAGATTGTTGCTAGCAAAATTACCATTATCAAATATGCTCTTTGTGGAGTAAAAAGGAATGGTAGAGAACTCGAGGGTGAATCCATCGGCTCCCCAAACGGTTCCTGCTGGGTTGTAAAAGGGTGCATCGGTTGTGGTTGATGCATTTCGGTTTCCGGTCTTCATTTTTGAAGCACTACCATTGTTTGCCGGATTGTAGTCGGCCATGGCCGCCATTGTTCCAAGCATAAAAATGCCAAGCATTAAAATGTTTCTTTTCATATCGGTTTGGTTTTAGTAAAGTTTTTTCAAGAAATGGCTCAAAAGTTCAGGCATATAAAATCCAAACCCAACTATTAATAAGCGTTAACAAAAATTGTTTTTACATAACTATAAATCGTTCAAATAAAACTTTGAACCCCTAAAATGATGTTCTTATAAATCACGAACCACCCACCATAAGGATTGTTTTTATTGGGAATTAAATGGCTCAATGGTTAATTATTTCAGTTGGTATAAATTCGCAAGATTTTGGTAACAAATAGGGAATAAATGGCCTCTAGAAACAAAAAAACCGCCAATTGGCGGTCTTTTTTAACATCAATAAATGGGTGTCTATTTTACGGTTGAACCATTTGAAACCGAATCGGCTGGGATAACCAGTTGCAGTTTGCCATCCACATCTTCGGCCATTAGGATCATACCATGCGACTCAATGCCCCTAATTGTCCTTGGCTCAAGGTTTGCCAATACCACAACCTGTTCACCAATCATTTGCTCTGGAGTAAAATACTCCGCGATACCAGAGACAATGGTACGAATATCGACTCCGGTATCTATTTTGAGCTTTAAGAGTTTCTGTGTTTTTGGCACCCTCTCAGCCTCAAGAACCTTAGCAATGCGGATATCCATTTTTGAGAACTCATCGTAGGAAACAAGATCTTTCAAGGGAGCAACCTTAGTATTAGCTTTTTCATCAGCTTCTTTTACTTTACGTAGCTTTACAAGCTGACGTTCAATAACGTCGTCCTCAATCTTATCAAACAGTAGTGATGGTTGATTCAATTGGTGACCGGGCAACAAAATATTATCGCCACCAGCCAGGTTCCAGTCCTTCCCATTAAGGTTTACCATTTCCCTGATTTTTTCAGCGGTAAAGGGAAGGAAAGGCTCTAAAAGTATTCCGAGGTTTGCTGTGATTTGCATGGAGATGTTCAGAATGGTTGCAACCCTTTGTGGGTTAGTCTTGTAAACCTTCCATGGTTCAGTATCGGCAAGGTATTTGTTCCCGAGGCGGGCAATATTCATGGCCTCCTTTAATGCCTCGCGGAAACGAAATTCATCGAGGTTTTGCTCAATGGCCTGTTTTAACCTCGGTAGTTCGGCCAATGTTTCACGGTCGTAGTCATCAATATCAGCAATGGCTGGCACTATTGAATCGAAGTATTTCTGTGTAAGTACCATTGCACGGTTTACAAAGTTACCTAGAATGGCAACCAGCTCGCTATTGTTGCGGGTTTGAAAATCCTTCCAGGTGAAATCGTTATCTTTAGTTTCGGGCATATTTGCCGTAAGTACATACCTTAATACATCCTGCTTGCCCGGGAACTCTTCCAGATACTCGTGCAGCCAAACTGCCCAGTTGCGGGAAGTTGAAATTTTATCGCCCTCAAGGTTAAGGAACTCATTGGCAGGCACGTTATCGGGCAGAATGTAACTACCCTCAGCCTTTAGCATGGCTGGGAAAATGATGCAATGGAAAACAATATTATCCTTTCCAATGAAATGGATTAGCCTGGTTTCAGGGTCTTTCCAGTACTTTTCCCAGTTTGGGGTTAATTCCTTAGAGGCTGAGATATACCCAATAGGAGCATCGAACCAAACATAGAGTACCTTGCCAGTGGCACCCTCAACCGGTACGGGTACCCCCCAGTCCAAATCGCGGCTAACGGCGCGGGGTTGCAGCCCTTGATCGAGCCAACTCTTACACTGACCATATACATTAGGTTTCCACTCCTTGTGTTCCTCTAAGATCCATTTCTCCAGTTCCGGTTGAAATTTGTCGAGAGGTAGAAACCAGTGTTTAGTAGCCTTCATTACTGGCTTTGATCCGCTTAGCATGGAGCGTGGATCTTTTAAATCGGTTGGGCTAAGACTTGTGCCGCACTTTTCACACTGATCGCCGTAAGCTCTATCGTTAGCACAATGCGGGCATGTACCCATGATATACCTATCGGCCAGGAATTGACCTACTTCCTCATCGTAGTATTGTTCGGTAGATTTCTCAATAAATACACCCTTATCGTATAGTTTCCTGAAAAACTCGCTGGCAGTTTCGTAATGTATCTTTGAGGTGGTGCGGGAGTAGATATCAAAGGCAATGCCAAACCTCTCAAAGGAATCCTTGATGATTGAATTATACTTATCAACCACGGCCTGAGGAGTAGTATTTTCCTGACGGGCCTTAATTGTAATGGGAACGCCATGCTCATCGGATCCGCACACCGAGATTACCTCAACTCCCTTAGCTCTCAGGTAGCGGGTGAAAATATCGGATGGTATGTATACGCCGGCAAGGTGGCCTATGTGAACAGGCCCATTTGCGTAAGGCAAAGCCGATGTAATGAGGTAACGCTTAAACGATTTCATGTATTTATAAATTAAATCTTACGATTAATAGGAATGGCAATAAGCTAAATTTTAACTTTTTTACAGCCACAAATCTAATTGATTTTATTCAAAGAACCGAAAAGTATTTCAAGGAGAGTATGCGAAACCTCAATAACAAAAATGAAGTTTATTTCAAAAAATAATTTAACTTTAAAGTCAATTTTTTTTACAATAGGTGCATGGAAAACATCACACCCCCATACCTACAACCGGGCGATACAATAGGGATTGTTGCTCCAGCTCGATCAATAACCCGCGAAGAACTCCAGCCAGCCATTAGGTTTTTAACATCGCAGGGTTTTTTGGTAAAAACAGCACCCCACCTATACTCTAAACACTACCATTTTGCCGGAACCGATGGCGAGAGGGCTCAGGATCTTATGGAGATGATAGAAAACCCGCAGGTTAAAGCAATACTTTGCGCACGCGGTGGATACGGGACAATAAGGATTCTGGATTTGCTTAATCTTCGCAAGCTACAGCAGAACCCCAAATGGATAATAGGATATAGCGATATTACAGCGCTGCATAGCCTAATTAGCGGCTGGTTTGGCATTGAAACGCTACATGCCACCATGCCTATCAATTTCCCCGATTCTGTTCAAGGCAACCAATCGACCATGGCGCTAATAAGCGCCTTAAAAGGCGAGACCCTGCACTACGAATTGAAACACCATCCTTTAAACCTTCCCGGACATGCCACCGGGGTACTGATTGGCGGAAACCTTTCAGTTCTCTCATCGCTCAGCGGTACAACAAGCGATATGTCGTACAGTGGTAGGATTCTATTCATTGAAGATGTTGATGAATACCTCTACCATATTGACCGCATGATAATGCAGCTAAAACGTTCTGGTAAGCTAAAATCGATTGCCGGGCTAATTGTAGGTCACTTTAGCGATATGAAGGATAACGCCGAACCTTTTGGTTCCGATGCCTACGAAATTATATACAGCGCTGTTAAGGAGCACCGTATTCCGGTTTGCTTTGGATTCCCTGCTGGACACGATGAGCCCAACCTCCCATTAATTATTGGCAGAATCGTTGAATTAAAAGTGAGCGACGAGGGAGCAAAAATAGGTTTTTACAGGAATCTAACTGGATATTAACTCATTAAACCCTTCTGGAATAGTAAACAGGGCTTGCGAAATTGCCATGGGGGTAATACTTAATACCTTAATGCTGCTTCGCAGTTTCCGGAATCGGGTACGGTCAACTACCATCAACGGCAAAACCCCTACGGGTTTTGGCAAACTTACCAATTCATCAATTGCCGATCCAGCATTGGCCAATGCACTGACAAGCTTCGGAACAAAATCGTACTTTGATTCCGATACCCAGTATGTTGTTTCAGTTTGTTTGGCTATGTTTTTCACCCTCCACTGGTAACACCTGTTGCCATCAATATCAATGTAATTCTCCGATTTGATAATTTCCACGTTCGACACCATGAGGGAATTATCTGTCTTAACTTTAGAGTACATTCTATTACTGAACGATACAAGGTAAGTTGATCCGGTTGCCACATCGGCAAAGTAGGATCGAATTAGTTTTCCTCTTTTATCAAATTCGTTTACACGTAGTAAATCGCCCTTAATGTAAACCTCAACGTGTATGGTATCGTATGCACCCTCACGAACAATATTGACTTTCCCCTCAAATCCGCCTACCTTTGAGTAGGCGTTTGTGGTTAATAGCAATATGAAGAATACTATATAGCAAGCAAACATCAAACCAAGAAATGGGTTAATCAACAAAAACTTATATCGATTTTGGTTAATAATTGTTTCATAGAATGGCAGAAAAAATTGTAGGCAACAAGGCTTTAGGTAGTAAAGGCGAGGAAATTGCAGCAAATTACCTAGCCACAAAAGGGTATAAAATTTTACACAGGAACTGGCACTTTGGCCACAAGGAGCTCGATTTGGTAGCACAGCTGAACGACACCCTTGTTATAGTGGAGGTTAAAACCCGAAGCACCCACTACTGGGAGGAGCCCAAGGAATCGGTTAAACGGAAAAAGCAAAAAATGATGGTAGAGGCTGCCGACGAGTATGTTCAAAGGCATAACCTGGATTGCGATGTGCGATTCGATATTGTTTCAATTGTAATAAACCATGGCCTACCTCCTGAAATTGAACACATTGAGGATGCATTTTACCCAACACTATAATCATTTTAACCGATGAATATTGAGCTGATTAGAGAACATTGCATATTAAAACCTGATGTAACCGAAAGCTTTCCGTTCGACGACGACACCCTGATTTTCAAGGTAAACGGAAAGATTTTTGCCATGGTAAACCTTAGCGGCGACACACAGCTAAACCTAAAATGCGATCCTGTACTCGCCATAGAGCTGCGTGAAAAATACAAGGCTGTTCAACCCGGCTACCATATGAATAAACGCCACTGGAGTACTATAGCAATAGATGGCTCAATACCCGATGCTTTGATTCTGGATTGGATTGACCATTCCTATAATTGTGTTTGCCACAATAAAAGAAAGGGAGAGTTAGCGGCTAAAAAAAGAAATAGTACAAAATTTAAGCTTCGATATTAAGTAGAAAAGCTGTAATGGTTGAATTGAAAAGTATAACTTTGGTATATTATTTGATTATGTAATTAAAAAAATTAAGCCATGAAACCAGTAGTTCAACTTTTAGCAGTCCTTTTGCTTGCCATATCGCATGGAGTGCAGGCACAGGAATCGTTTATAGTTACAAGAATAAACGGAGTGGTAACCAACAACAAAACGGGAACTCAGCTTAAAGCTGGCGATGTACTTCAACCGACCGACAAGGTTACTTTCGACTCGTTTGACTCCTACGTAATTTCCATTGGGCAAAACATGGGACGCTACATGATTAAGATGCATGAACCACCAGCTCCTGAAACCATTCAACAGCTATCGGCCATGGTTAAGGATATTGCAATCCCCACCAAGCGCAGAAGCCTTATGGCTGAGCGTTACCGCCCCGATGAAATAACTGTTTCCGACCTCCGATCCTACTTTGGCAACGACAGGTTCACCATTATTGGCGATAATGTTGCAGTTCCAATAAACCCCCAATCTTACCCCATTGATGAAAATAAGTTCGTGGTATTCTACTACCGGGTGAATAACAACCCAGTTTCAAAAAAAATTGGATATGAAAACACAACGCTTTTCATTGAACGCGAAAAATTGGTTAACACAAATGCCGGCGTAATTACCCAAAACGAGATACCTTCGGTTGCAGTTTACCTATACGAAAGGAATACTAAGACCAGTGAGGAGATTACAAAGTTTAACTTAGCCTTTGTTGACAGGGAAACTGTAACCAATGAGTTTATGATTATTATTCCTATCCTTGTTAAACAGAAAATGGGTAAGGATGAAATTAAAAAATACCTGATAGAATACTTCTACGACTTTTATGGTGCTACCGATTCACGTTCCATTAAAGCTTTTGTTGACGAACTGGTTGATACGGCTATTAAATAGATTTAGTAAAGCAAAGGGGTGCTTTCTCAGCACCCCTTTTTTTATTGGTTAAATCAAAAGTATTTTAATTGAAGAGGATTTACTTTTTAATAATCTCCATGGTGTAGAGCAACGCCTCAACCTGCCGGAGGTAATTACGCTTTTCTTTTGATGGAGCATAAACGTAAGCCTCAGCAACAATAACCCTTTGGCGTTCCTCATCAACAGTAATATGGCTGATGAAAGGGCCACCCATTGGATGCTTATACACATCCCACAAACCACGCATAACCCCGTAGTAACGGTTTTTGAACATCATATCGGTAAGCTGAGGTACAACAAAGTTGCTGGTGGTCATGTACGAACCCTGTGTTGGGCCACTAATGGTTTTTACAAACTCGTTGCGTTTCTTTAAAAGATAATCGACCGTAAAGGTATTTTTTTCAGTGTATGAGAATGTGTAAAGGATAACACCTTGGCTGGTAAGAGGTGTTTCATAGGAAACCCAGGCAATGGTGTCGTGGTCAAAGTTTAGCCTGTAGCCTTTCGGGAAATATATGGAAACACCATACTTCTTTTCAAGCGCTTCCCTTATGGATTTCTTCTCATAAGTAATAGCATTCTGTATCACCCTGTCGCGTTCAGCCTGCTCAAAAATGCTTACAATTTTATCGCGCTCCTTTAAAAGGAGGTCGTAAATCGATTTATAGTTGGGTCCTGAGATGTAAAGAATGGTTTGGGGAGCAGCCCAAACATCTTTCTTTAACGACATTTTAGCCTCTTTGGCTCCCTTAACAATGTCGTTAAAAATAATATTACGATGAGGCTTAAAGATATCGGTAAATGCCTCAGGTGGAATCATCACCATATTGAACCTAGGCTCGCTTTGAGGCAAAAAGGGAACATCCTCAGTTAAAATATCGCTGTATAGCTTACCCAGTGTATCGTTGTGAAGTGCTTTTGGCAATATTACCACAAGTTCATTTGCGCTTCCGGTTACATTGGGCAACAGTGACCTCTCTCCCTTGCTACCCTTTTTGCATGATGAGTTTAGTGCAACAGCAGCCGCAAGTATAATTATCCATCTACTCTTCATAATACAAGTTTTGATTTTTCTGATAAACGCCTATAAGTATTATTTATTGCTAACGCCTAAAACCTTTCAAAGATTATTTGGGTTAACCCAAACAATAATATTTTGCCCAACTGTAATGGTGCTATCCAATCCTGGATTCCACTTGTAAATATCGTTGAGCGTACAGCCAAATTGAATGGCAAGCTTATGCAGGCTATCGCCATTCTTAACAGTGTAAACCTTACGGGTTAAAGAGCTATCGGCAACTAAAACCGGCAAAGATTTAGGTTTTGAGGTGTTAAGGTAAAGTTCCTTTGACTTCCTGATAAATAATCCGGTTTTATCAGCAGGTAACCTTAGCACCTGAGGGTAAGTATTTTCAGGGATATAATCGTAACGATAGGTTGGGTTTAGAAAGCGAATAATATTGATATCAACAGCAATGGCTTTAGCCAAAAGGCTAAGGTCGAGGGGCTTATTTACCCAAATTGTATCGGTTTGGTGCTGAGCTATAGTTACAGGGACAGGCATAATGCCATGCATACAGTAGTTGTTCATGGCATAAGCAGCAGCATTAAAGGCTGGTACGTAGTTTTGTGCCGATTCAGGAAGAAGTGGATATAATTTCCAAAAATTCCTTTCGCCGTTAGCTCGCTCAATGGCGTTCCTAATCGGGCCTGGGCCTACGTTATAGGCTGCCAATGCTAAGCTCCAGTCGTTAAAAGTTCTGTAAAGGTATTGCAGGTACTGCGCGGCAGCCTCAGTAGATTTCAAGGGGTCCATTCGCTCATCAACAAAGTTGTTTACCTGAAGGTTAAACATCTTGGAGGTGTTAATTTTAAACTGCCATAAGCCAACTGCACCAGTTGGGGAAATTGCCAAGGGGTTTAATGCCGATTCCACCACCGCAAGGTACTTTAGCTCCAACGGCAATCGGTATTTGCTGAACACCTCATCAAAAAGGGGGAAGTAGTAATTTGCCAAGCCAACCATCTTAGCAAGTTGTTCGCGACGCTCAATGATAAAAATGTCAATATATCGCTTTACATAGGGGTTGTAATCAAAATCAATGGGCGAATTCCGGCCAATCTCCGCAAGTTGACACTCATAGTAAAGGTCAGGCTTTTGCCTGGTTGAGTCGGTTTCATTTGTGGAGGCGAAAATGGGAAGTTTTTCAATTGCACCAATGGAAGACACTACAGGGTTTATCCCCCTATTTGATTTAACAGGTTTTGAAAACCCGTTTATAACGATAAGTGAGCAAAGAGATAAAAGACAGCACCTAAATCCTAAAAACATAAATCATTCCTTTTCTTTATCCTCTTGATTCTCGGCTTCTTTTAATCCTTTTTTAAACTCACCCACACCTTTTCCAAGGTTACGCATAAATAGGGGTATTTTGCTTGCACCAAAAATTATTAGGATAACTATGGCAATAACAAGCAGCTCTGCACCCCCAATAAATAGTGTTAGCATACAGAAATCTTTTACCTAAAAAGTTTAACTATATCGTTGATGTTGGCATATAAAAGTAAGGCTAAAAGGATTGCCATGCCAACAAGCTGGGCGTACTCTAGGAACTTATCGCCAGGTTTTCGCCCAGTTAAAATCTCGTAAAGTAAGAACATTACATGGCCACCATCGAGCGCTGGTATAGGAAGAATATTCATTATGGCTAGTATAATAGATAGAAATGCTGTTAAGTTCCAGAATGCCTGCCAATCCCAGGTTGACGGGAAAATTTTTCCAATAGTTATAAAACCACCTACCGACTCGTAGGCCTTGGTTTTGGGGGAGAAAATCAGCTTAAGCTGTTTTAAGTAGCTCGATATGGTGGCAAACCCCTTTTTTACCCCTACAGGAATGGACATTAGCAAGGAGTACTCCTTATGGTGAAGCTCAAAGAACTTTGCTAAATCGGCTACAGGGTAAACTCCAATAATGCCAGTTTCGGGAACCTCAACAGTTAGGTCAATAGGGTTTCCATTGCGTTCAACGGTTATTTTTACCGTTTTTCCCTTACTAAACTGCATTTCAGATTTAAACTCATCGAAAAACGAAGCTGGTTGGCCGTTCAGCGCGAGCAGTTTATCGCCTTTGACAAGTCCAGCTTTTTCGGCTGGCTCGTCTGCTTTAACGTCGTTAACTATAAATGGTATTCGCGGGAAAAAGATGATGGGGCTTTTTACAAGTTTGGACAGATAATCATCTGTTATGTTAATCTTTACTGTGTCGGAACCACGTAGGACTGTAACCTCACGATTTTTGTTTAGCAAAATATCGTGGGCAATCTGTTGAAAGTTTTCAACTTCATTTCCTCCCACGTAAAGGATTTTGTCGCCATTCATAAAACCTAACTCCAAGGCTAAGGAATCGCAGGTAATGCCATATTTAAGGTTTTTGGTTGGGAGGTAATCCTCGCCCCAGGTATAAAGCACTGCGCTATAGATAAGCAATGCCAGAAGAACATTCACAAGCACACCGCCAATCATGATTAGCAGGCGTTGCCACGCAGGTTTTGAACGAAATTCATAGGGTTGTGGGGGTTGCTTGAGCTGTTCCTTATCCATGGACTCATCAATCATTCCCGATATCTTGACATAGCCACCAAGAGGTAACCACCCCATACCGTATTCTGTTTCGCCTCGTTTGAACTTAAAAAGCGAGAACCAGGGGTTGAAGAAAAGGTAAAACTTTTCGACTCTGGCTTTAAAAAGTTTGGCAAAAAGGAAATGTCCAAGTTCATGAAGAATTACCAGAATTGAAAGGCTTAAAAAGAATTGGCCTGCTTTTATTAGTATTTCCATTTTATGTTATTTTGATTTATAAGTTCTACTGATTTAACACGCGTTTCGGAATCGGTTTGTATGTAATCGGCAAATGTAGGGTTTCCAATAAAGGGCATGGTTCGCATGGCACCTTCGACAACCTTAGGGATTGCCATAAAGCTAATTTGCTCCCGCAGGAATGCATCAACAGCCACCTCGTTGGCTGCATTAAGCACACAGGGCATATTACCGCCAGCCCTTAACGATTCAAGAGCCAGTGCAAGGCTTGGAAACCTATTGATATCGGGCTTTTCAAAGGATAGGGTATGGTTTATAATAAAATCCATGCGCGGGAAGTTTGAGGATATTCTATCTGGGAAAGAGAATGCGTACTGTATGGGCAACTTCATATCGGGTAAGCCCATTTGGGCTTTAATGGAACCATCGACAAACTGTACCATTGAGTGAATAATGGATTGCGGATGAATTACCACCTCAATCTGCTCCGGGTTAAGGCCAAAAAGCCACTTGGCCTCAATAACCTCGAGTCCCTTGTTCATCAGGCTGGCTGAATCGATGGTTATTTTTTGCCCCATACACCAGTTGGGGTGGTTAAGCGCATCGGCTTTGGTAACATGCATGAGCTGCTCCAGGGTATGATTCCTAAATGGACCTCCCGAAGCAGTAAGTATTATCTTTTCAATGGAGCTGCGCTCACCTACCAGGCATTGAAATATGGCGGAATGCTCGGAATCGACCGGTATTATTGGCACTCTCTTTTGAATTGCGGCTTTAGTAACCAGTTCGCCTGCTACAACAAGGGTTTCCTTATTTGCCAGGGCAATGGCCTTGCCTGCCTCAATGGCGCTAAGTGTGGGCTCAAGCCCAGCAAAACCGACCATGGCAGTAAGTACCATGTCGACTTCGGACGACATAACCGACTCGACTATGGACTGCTTTCCGGTATAAACCTTTATGGGATGATTGGCTAATGCTTCGTTAACTCTTTGGTAATGGCTTTGGTTTGCAATAATTACAGTATTTGGCTGAAAATCGATAGCTTGCTGTACTAAGAGTTCCCAGCTATTTTGGGCTACGAGTAGCTCTACGCTAAACACGTCGGGATGCTCTTTTATTACATCGAGCGCTTGTGTTCCAATAGAACCGGTAGAACCTAGGATGGCAATTCTTTTCATACCGGCTACTAAAATTTTATATACTTGGTGGGATCAACCGTGGCTCCATGATGCCAAAGCTCAAAATGCAGGTGAGGTCCTGTGGTAAGTTCACCTGAATTACCAATTATTGCAATAACATCGCCTGAATTAACAAATTCGCCCTGCTTCTTCATCAGTTTGCTGTTATGCTTATACACCGAAAGGAATCCCTCCTCGTGCTGAATGGCAATTGTGTAGCCCGTTTCCAACGACCAGGTTGAAAGTATCACTGTTCCCTTTGCAATGGCAAGAACTCCCTCGTTAGGGCCAGCAACCAGATCGATACCGTAATGATTCATTGACGGGTTATACTTGTTAGTTATTATACCCTTAACAGGTGGAATAAAAAAGGGTATATTGCTTTTCTTGGCAATACTCGTTCCTAACGATAAATTAAACATTTCGTCCGATTCAATTTGCATTCGGAGTAATGAATCCTCCTCCGAAGGGAATAGTTCAACCTTTGCGGTAGGCTTAACCGTGTCAAATACCGTTTGGCGACCTGTAAGGGGTTCTCCGCCGTTAAGCAAGATGCTGATATCCTCATAGTATCGCTGCCATTGGGTAACTACCCTCTCTAGTGAATCAACTTTTAGGGCATTATTAACATAACCTTTTCGGGTTTGGCTATCGGGGTAGCCAGGAATAAACTCCCGTAGAGGCGTAAAGGCAATCAGAACAGTCACTAGTGCAATAAGCAAAATTGAAAAACCACCAAAGAAAACTATTACGTTCATCCTGGAAAGACGCAGTTGCCAAACCTCTTCATAGTTTTCCTCGTTAAAAATACTCAACCTGTATTTACTCCACAGGTTCTTAAATATTTTAACCTTTTTCTTAGCTGCCACGGGTATAAGAATTAGATTCTAAAATCACAAAGATAACAAAATGAGTAATTAGTTGTTTGGTGTTTCGCATTGTATTGATTAAGGTCAGGATATTATAAAGAAACCGTCACAGGGAACAAAAGCAATGCGTAATAGGAATTATCAACTTGCCTATTGAAAGAAAATAAAAAAAACAATGGTAAAACCAGTAAGGAAACCTGTGTAAACCTGAACTGGATTATGATCGCCCTTAATAAGGCGAGCCGAAGCCAATAAACCTGAAAGCATTATACACAAAATAAAAGTTGGTATTGCAGCCTGGTTGCCTTGTAGCGCCGATACCAAAAGGAACGCTGCAATACCTCCCATTCCGGTTAAATGAAGGCTTATCTTCCAGAAGTAAGAAATGGCTGCTGAAACCATCAATGTATAAATACCAGCCTGGAGAATTTTGATTAATACAAATGGAACCTGAAGTTTGGTAAAAAGAAAAATGGTGAAAAGGTAAGGCAATATCGATATTGCTAGCGGAAAAACTCTTTCCCTGCTGACTTTTAGAGTATAATCGTGAATAACTTTTAGCCGATGTAAAAGAACAATTAATAGCAAAGGCAGAAAAACTGTATTGATAGCCACAAACACCGTAAGCATTACCTTTAACCTTACAGGTAGAAAGGCAACAAACGAATTGGACGAGAAAATCACTATAAAAATATAGGTGGTTACCAGTATAGGGTGAAGAATAGCTGAAAGTATAAGCAAAAGTCGTTGTAGCATTAAAAAAAAGATTAGTTAAGTTCTTTTCTTAGGCGAGCAACGGGAATTCCAAGCTGTTCACGGTACTTGGCAACTGTACGTCGGGCAATGGGGTAACCCTTACCTTTCAGAATTTCCATTAACGCCTCATCGGTAAGGGGACTACGCTTATCCTCATTGTCGACACACTCGGCAAGAATTTTTTTAATTTCACGGGTTGATACCTCCTCGCCAGAATCGGTTTGCATACCCTCGCTAAAGAAGTGTTTGAGGGAGAATATCCCGAAATGGGTTTGAATGTACTTACTGTTAGCTACGCGTGAGATAGTTGAAATGTCGAGCCCCGTTCTTTCAGCAACATCCTTCAGAATCATGGGCTTAAGCTTACTTTCATCACCATCACGAAAATACTCCTTCTGGTAATCAAGTATGGCCTGCATGGTTATCAGCAGGGTGTTCTGGCGCTGTTTCAGCGCATCAATAAACCACCTGGCCGACTCAATCTTTTGCTTTACAAAAGCTACAGCCTCGCGTTCCTGGCTGTTGCTAAACTCCTTGTTGTAAGAATACGACTTGAGCATATCAGCATATTCCTTACTTATTCGTAGCTCTGGCACGTTGCGCGAGTTCAGGTTTAACCTAAACTCACCATCCTCATAATCGAGAATGAAATCGGGGATTATATGCTGTGCCGACTGGTCGTAGGGGTCGGTAAAACTGCCGCCGGGTTTGGGGTTTCGCTTCAAAATTTCATCTATAGCCTGCTTAAGCATTTCATCGGACAGATTTAGCCTTGAAGCTATCTTATCGTAATGTTTTTTGATGAACTCGTCAAAGTGGTACTTAAGTATTTTGTAGGCAATTTTGGTTAACTCATTTTGCTGCTCCTTGGACTTGATCTGAATAAGTAAACATTCCTGAAGGTCACGGGCCCCCACTCCGGGTGGGTCAAACTCCTGAATTACGTAAAGTATTCGTTCCAGTTCATCCTCATCGGTTTCAATACCTAACGAGAATGCAATATCATCGGCAATTGCGGTTAACTTACGACGTATATAGCCATCCTCATCTATGTTGCCAATTAGGTAAAGCCCAAGTTGCTTTTCCCGCTCAGTGAGATCGGCCATGCCGAGCTGGTTCTCAAGATGCTCGTGGAATGAGATACCAGTGGAAAAAGGAACCTCCTCACGCTTAGCTTCGTACGATGTGTTATTTGAGTAAAGCTTGTACGAAGGGATATCGTCATCGTTCATGTAATCCTCAAGCGAAAACTCATCATCATTACCTTCCTTGTTGTCGTCGGGCAGGACGAGCTCGGGCTCCGTTTGAGGCTCCGATTGTTCCACCTCCTCGAGAATTGGATTCTCCTCCAGCTCCTTTTTAATCCGCTGTTCAAGCAACATGGTAGGTATCTCCAACAGTTTAATCATTTGGATTTGCTGTGGCGATAACTTCTGAAGAAGTTTTTGCTGTAACCGCTGCTTGAGCATAGCCTTTTAGAATTCGCAGTTCTTGGGTGTACGGGGGAATGGTATCACGTCGCGTATGTTGGTCATTCCGGTTACGAAAAGCAGTAAGCGTTCAAAACCCAAGCCAAATCCACTATGTGGTGCTGAACCAAACTTACGGGTTTCCAGGTACCACCATACATCCTTTTCAGGAATATGTAATTCATGGATACGGCGTAGTAACTTATCGTAAACCTCCTCGCGCTGGGAACCACCAATTATCTCGCCAATTTTTGGGAAGAGTACATCCATGGCACGAACGGTTTTGCCATCGTCGTTTTGCTTCATGTAAAAAGCTTTGATTTCCTTAGGGTAATCAGTCAGTATTACAGGCTTCTTGAAGTGTTTCTCCACCAGGTAACGTTCGTGCTCCGACTGCAGGTCGGCCCCCCAGAATACTGGGAATTCCCACTTCTGGTTATCGGACTCCAGTATTTCTATAGCCTTAGTGTATGTTAACCTTTCAAATGGATTATCAGTTACAAACTTAAGCCTGTCGATAAGCTCGTTGTCGTACATCTTGTTTAGAAACTCCAAATCGTCAGCACAATGCTCAAGTGCGTACCTAATAAGATATTTTAGGAAATCCTCGGCCAAATCCATGTTATCCTGAATATCGTAGAAAGCCATTTCGGGCTCAATCATCCAGAACTCGGCCAGGTGGCGGGGTGTATTAGAATTCTCGGCACGGAAAGTTGGACCAAAAGTGTAAACCTCCGATAGAGCTAATGCCCCTAACTCCGCTTCAAGCTGACCCGATACGGTTAACTTGGCTTCCTTGCCAAAGAAATCCTCGCTCCAGTCAATTTTCCCATCCTCGGTACGGGGGAGGTTATCCAAATCAAGCGTGGTAACACGGAACATAGCCCCTGCCCCTTCGGCATCGGAACCGGTAATGATGGGTGCGTGAATGTAGAAGAACCCCTTGTCGTTAAAATACTTGTGAATGGCGTAAGCCATGGCATGCCGGATTCGCAGTACTGCTCCGAAAGTATTGGTGCGAGGGCGGAGATGCGCAATCTCGCGCAGAAACTCCATGCTATGCCCTTTTTTCTGGAGCGGATAGGTTGTGGCATCGGCCTCGCCTAAAAGCTCGAGGTAGTTAGCCTGAATCTCCACCCGCTGACCCGAACCGGGCGACTCAACCAGCAAACCCCTCACGGCAATGCAGGCACCGGTGGTTACACCCTTAAGTTGTTCCTCGGTAAAACGGGTCATATCAAATACAACCTGGATGTTATGGATGGTAGAGCCATCGTTTAACGCAACAAAGGCCACATTCTTATTACCACGCTTGGTACGTACCCATCCCATTGCCGCTACCTCAGCGCCAACAACTCCACTCTCGAGCAGTAGTTTTACTTTTGTCCTTTCACTATTTCTCATGCCTGTATAATATCTTCCTCAAAAACAATACTTTTATACTCTGTTTTAACCACACAAAAATAGTAACTTTTATCACATTTCATGAATCTTAGTAGTTTTCGTTTGTATGAATGAAAAGTTTTTTGAGCGCAGGGGGGCAGCAATTGTTGCTACACTCCTATTCCTGATATACACACTTGGGATATCAAACTTGAGCACCATTGATGGTTGGGGTTATGCAGCCGATATTGTAAATGGGAACTCCTTACTTCGACCGCATCACTTACTTTACAGCATCACAGGGTTTTACTGGGCAAAGCTAATCCATATTGTACTCCCCAATGCTGAAACCATTTATCTGCTTAAATTGTTGAATGCCCTATGTGCCTCAATTACAGCTTTTATATTTTTCAGATTACTCCAACTTATAGGGCTTGATGCCATAAGAACCACTGCCTTTACCATCGTTTCCGGTTTGAACTGGGGGTTTCTTAGGTTCACAATAGATAATGAAACCAATATCATTCCGATTATGCTATCGGTTGGTGCAACTTACTTTTACCTAAAAGCTGAGAATACCCCAAAATCAACATATATGTTTTTTCGGGATTTCTGGCGGCTGCAGCATGCATTTACCATCAGGTAATGTTTTTTTAGTGGTTTGCTCTTGCCATTGCAACCCTACCGAAATTCAATCACAGGAATTACAAACCTCTGCTATTTCTTGCATCAGCAGTAATAGTACCCGCCGCTTACATCCTTGCCATGCAATATATGGGAATCGATATCAGTTTTGCCAGCTTTTTCCGGTTCATTTTTAGCGACTACTACACCGGAAACGCAACAATTGAATTGAATTCAACTATTCTTATGGTTGGCATAAGCAACCTATTCAGAGCATTTTTCCAATTGCATGGTTACATCCATTTTATTCTGGCACAATCGTGGCTGTGGTGGATTCCATTTCTAATATCAGGGTTCGCTTTGATAATGTTTTTAATAAAACTGTTTAAGCATACAAAACCTGCAAGGCTCAATAGACTTCAAATGATTCACCTATGGGCATTATTCATGCAAGTTGGGTTTGCATTTTTAGCGGGAGGAAATGCCGAATTCATGGCAATGATTCCATTCCTTGCAACACTCCCGGCAGCTGGTTTAATAACAAATCGCAGTACAGCTGTATGGTTGGTTATTTCAGTAATAGTATGGAACTTATCGTTTGGGATTTTACCACAAAAAATATATACTGCCGATAGCTCCGATTTGGTTTTAAAATCGATTATGCAAAACACCAATGAAAGGAGAGCCTATATCCTGACCGATGCTCCAAAAGTTATCAATAGGCTTGAATATTTGCAAATTCAAAAACCTTTAATTGTTAAGGCGGCTAGCACTGAGCCGCAAAAAATTAGTACCACCCTCGATAGCTTAAAATTGCAAGGCTACACCATTTACACTGACTGTATAAACCAGCCAAGCGTTACCTCAAGGGCAACATTAACTACTAAAAATGTGATCAAATGGGATACACTAAAGGGTTATAAGACTACCACAACCGATTCGATACTAACGCTTGGAGGTAAAGTTTACCTAACAAAAATATCAAGGTAAAGCTAGTAGCCGCTACCATATGTTTTAAAACTGCCCATGATGAAAATTTCCTTAGGGGTAACGCTAAGTACCGGTATGGGACACTTGCTAAGCATCTGTTGGGCTTGGCTACCCAGAACAAAATCGCTAAGGGAAGTGTTCTGCTCGGTCATAATGCTTATTAGGTCGGCGTTCACATCCAGGGCGTACTCAATGGTGATATCGGTGATATTATCGCCACGCAGGCTTGCCTTTTGGAAACGCACCTCATGCTCTTTCAGGTAATTGCAAACCTGCTTGGTGTAAGCATTAAGTTTGAGGTCAGTTTCATCGGTTTGCATGGTAGCCATTGCAATTACATGCACCTCGGCGTCAAAAACCTTAGCAATTTCAGTGGTAATGGGAACCTTTTGACGGGTATCGGCTGTAACATCTATGGGTAAAATGATTTTTTGGATATCCCTTGGCATTGCCCCATGCCGAATGGTAATTACGGAGCACTGGGTGGCCGAAATAATGCGAAACGCATTGCTCCCTATAAAAAACTCTTCGAATCCCGAAGCCCCATGGGTTGAGCATATTATGGCGGACTCCTCAAAGGCATGTGCCTGGTTAACCACCTCGCGGTAAATCTTACCCTTTTTTATGATATAGGTTAAATTGGCGCTGTTAGCCATTTTGGTTGAGTAGTCCTCAACCAAGGCCTCAAATTTTTTTTCTATCCTTTTATACTCCTCCTCAAACTGCCCCGGTGTTAAATTGGTAGGGTATTTTTGCACATGCACCATTTGAACCACGCTATCAAACCTATTGGCAAAGATTATTGCTAATCTTAAACCGTTCAGCGATTCCTTTGAAAAATCAATGGGCACTATAATGTGTTTCATGGCAGTAGAAGTTGGTTTCAAGCAAATCTAACTAAAAAATGATTATCAATTCAAGTGAAATGTGTTAAAAGTGTAATTTTTGGCAATGTTTTTTTATTCTATTTAACCTTCATAAACAGAAGTTTACACAAAACTCGTATAACTTGGCGAACATTCAAACACCTTGTAAAACACCTATAACCATGACTCGTAAGCGGATTGGCCTTTGGGTATTGTTTTTTTCGGTTGCTGTAGTTGCCATATCAATGGCTAAAAAGCCTATCAGCAGGGATATTTCTGATAAGACAAAACCCGCTAAGGGAGCAGCCATTATTATCACAGGGGCAGCAGCAAAAATTGCACAAGAAGCAGCCCTGCTCCAGAGCCTTTACGAGCGGGGTGAGCTAAACGATGTTGTTTTCATTTCAGGGGCAAGCTCTGGCGCTCTAAATGCAGTGATGCTAAATGCAATACTTGAGAAAAAGTTAACGTGGAAAGAGTACCGTGAGATATTTGCCGATATCAGAAATGATAATGTTTTTAGAATAGACAAAAAAGGATTACCCGTTAGCAATGAGCCCCTGCGCCAGCTGCTACATGAAGTGGTGACGAGCAAATTGGGGTATCAAACCTTAACCAATTTGCCCATACCAACGGCTATTTCAGTGGTAAGCCTACGACCATCGCCCCTTAGCGAAGGAACATACAGGTTCTGTAACCGAAAAATTAACCGTGAGAGCGATTCAACCCTAAACCTTATTGATGTTTTAATGGCCTCAACGGCCTATCCGCTCGTTTTTCCACCTGCACGCATAAGCGGTATTAAAACCATTCCCGATATTCCATACTACGATGGAGGTATTGGCGACGACCGTGTTCCCTTTCAGGCACTTATTGAGTTTGAGAATTACAGGAAGCAACCCGTTGAGCGGATAATAATAATTTCGCGTAAGCGCGATACCAACATGACCCTTGCCGATGAACTTAAACCATTCGGTTACGAATTAAAAACCAAAGGGAATAATGGCTTATCGCCCGATATGCTTACCTCTATAGGCTTTTGGCGCAGATTAGAACATTTGAGCAAGCATTACCCTGAACTGGCAGGTAAAACATGGGTGTTTGTTCCCGATTACGATTACAGCTTTCCCATGTTCGATTTTAACAACCTTAACGAACAATATGAGTTAACCTACCGATGGGCAGAGTTAAACTCGCCAGTTAAGCTTAATGATTTCCTGAAACGAAAACCCAAACTGATTAAACCCTAAAAAATGTTATTTTTGCCAAAAATTTAGGAAGATGGATATTGTACTTAGCGGAATCCGCTCAACCGGGAAGCTACACCTTGGCAATTACTTTGGAGCACTGGGCAACTTCGTTCGCATGCAGCATGAGAATAAATGCTTCTTTTTTATTGCCGATTACCATTCGCTTACCACACACCCCACCCCTGAGGATTTGCATGGTTCAGTAAAACAGGTGCTTGCCGAATACCTGGCCTGCGGCCTTGACCCTGAAGTGGCTACGCTTTACATCCAGAGCGATGTGCCACAGATTCCCGAGCTATACCTTTTACTTAACATGAACGCTTACAAGGGCGAACTTGAACGATGCACATCGTTTAAGGAAAAGGTTCGTAAGCAGCCCAATAACATAAATGCTGGTTTACTTACCTACCCCACACTAATGGCTGCCGATATTCTTATTCACAAGGCAACCAAGGTGCCCGTGGGCAAAGACCAGGAGCAACACCTGGAAATGACCCGCACCTTTGCTAACCGTTTCAATAGAATGTATAAGGTTGACTACTTCCCTGAACCGGTTGCCTTTAACTTTGGCGAGGATTTGATTAAAATCCCTGGCCTCGATGGCTCAGGCAAAATGGGCAAGTCCGAAGGGAATGCCATTTACCTTTCCGATGCCCCGGAAACCATCCGAAAAAAGGTAATGAAAGCCGTTACCGATTCAGGCCCAACCCAACCAAATCAACCCAAGCCTGAGGCCATTCAAAACCTCTTTACCATTATGAAAGCGGTTTCATCGCCCGATACTGTGCAGTACTTTGAGGACAAGTACAATGCCTGTGAGATTCGTTATGGCGATATGAAGAAACAGCTGGCCGAGGATATCATCACCTTTACGACGCCAATCCGCCAAAGGATTGAAGCCATACTTGCCGACAACGACAAGTTGCAGAGGGTAGCCCGTATGGGTGCAGAAAAAGCCCGCGAAAGCGCATCGAAAACCATAAGCGATGTAAGGCATATCATTGGTTTCCGAGAGTTTTAAAGATGAAATAAGTAAGAAAGGGTGCTGCTTTGCTCAACACCCTTTTCGGTAAAATTCCTGGCCAACCCTATCGGATATGCTCCTTTAGCTCTGGGGTAAAGATTGTGTAGTTACCACATCAACATGGTAGAGAATAGAAATTCCCTCGTTCAGGATACCCGCTATGTCAAGGATTATTTTACTGTTTAAGCTCTCACCAATCAAAGCAAGGTCAATGTCGCTCCCGTTTTTTTCCTTTTGCCCTACTCCCAAAAATAATTGCAACTTCTACCTCAGGGTAACTTTTTAAAACATCAATTATCAGTAAATAACTCTTCTCGGATATACCAAATGTTTCCATTACCTAAGTTCCTTTAATTTAGTGTAGAACTGCTCAATGCCATGAATAAATTCATCGTAGGTATGCGACATTAGGTCCTGTTTTTCGAGCATTTCAATCCAAAGGTCACCATCCTGAATAAGTTCGTTCTTAAATGCTTACTTTATGGTATCGCGTGGGAATCTTACCTCAACACCCATTCCCTGAAGGTAATCCTTAAGAGTTTTACATCCAAGTTCAAAAGTAATTTCATACCAATGTAGAATCCCTGCTTTTTCTATATCAGTAAGAGATTCTAGTTTCAAAGAATCATTTAACCTAACGTACAACCTTTCAAAGGCTAAAAAAACTTTGTTTCCAGGAACCTCCCACGATTTTTTATTGATTTTAGACAAGAAAAATGAGCCTATTCCAACTCCCAGTCGAACCCATCCTTGCGGTCGCGAACAATTACGCCAAGCTTAGCCAGCTCATCACGAATCCGGTCGGATGTGGCAAAGTCCTTACGCTGTTTTGCCTCCAGGCGCATATTCAACAGCATTTCAACCAGCTTAGCTGTTAACTCAGCATGTTTTGAGCCCGAGGTATGCTCATCAACAAGTCCAAGGATGTCAAAGATAACCGTTCTAAAGAACGATTTTAGCTCATGTAAATCGGCCTCGCTAATGGTTTCCTTGCCCTCAGCAAGCAGGTTAATTTGGCGAACCCAGTCGAATAGGACAGCGATGGCAACCGGGCTGTTAAGGTCGTCGTTCAGGGCCTCGTAAACTTTTTCCTTAAGCAGGTTGACCTTAACGCTTGAAGTAGCCGATGGCTTAATGCGATCGAGCTGGCGGTTTGCCGCCATAAGGCGGGCAAGACCCTTATCGGCAGCCTGAAGGGCCTCGTTGGAAAAGTCGAGAGTTGAACGGTACTGTGCCTGAAGTATGAAAAACCTTATGGTCATGGGGCTGTAAGCCTGCTCAAGCAACTTATGCGAACCAGAGAAAAGTTCCTCAAGCGTAATGAAATTCCCTAGCGACTTACCCATCTTCTGGCCGTTAATGGTAATCATATTGTTGTGCATCCAGTACCTCACTGCCTGCTTACCGTTGGCCGCTACGCTCTGGGCAATTTCGCATTCATGGTGAGGAAAAAGCAAATCCATTCCACCCCCGTGAATATCGAAAGGTTCGCCAAGGTACCTGGTACTCATTGCCGAGCACTCCAAATGCCAACCGGGAAAGCCTTCGCTCCACGGCGAGGGCCAACGCATAATATGCTGTGGCGATGCTTTTTTCCAAAGCGCAAAATCAAATGGGTTCTGTTTCTCATCCTGCCCATCGAGCTGACGGGTATTAGCCATTAAATCGTCAATATTACGTCCGGAAAGAATGCCGTAGTTATACTTTTTGTTATACTTAACCACATCGAAGTAAATGGAACCATTCCGTTCGTAAGCAAAGCCATTGTCAATTATCTTTTTAACCAGCTCAATTTGCTCAATGATATGTCCCGATGCCCTGGGTTCAATGCTAGGCGGCAGTACGTTCAGCAGCTTCATGGCACTGTGATACCTATCGGTGTAGTACTGAACCACCTCCATAGGCTCCAACTCCTCAAGTCGAGCTTTCTTGGCTATTTTATCTTCGCCTTCATCGGCATCGTTCTCCAGATGACCAACATCGGTAATATTTCTAACATAGCGAACCTTGTAACCCAAATGTTTCAGGTACCGAAACAACAAATCGAAAGTAATTGCTGGCCGGGCATGGCCCAGGTGCGGATCGCCATAAACGGTAGGTCCGCAAACATAAAGCCCAACATGAGGTGGGTTAAGTGGCTCAAAGGTTTCTTTCCTGCGAGTAAGTGTATTGTAAATAGTTAATTGGCTCATATCAAACTAGTAAGATTTAATAAGACAAAAATTGCAGAAAATTATTTGATTGCCCTATGCTAAAAGCAATATCGGAAAAAGTAATGTATGTAATTTGCTAGTTTCATGATTTGCAAAAGTAATGATTTTTAGATTTTTCATAAAGAAGTCTGGAATCAGAATTCAGGAGTCAGAGATCAAGAGCTAGGTTAGACCAGCCGAATAACATGCTCCAACTTCCATTAACCTCGCCATACTCTACATTCTTTCGTTTAACGGTTCACGGCCAACGAATCTCTATTACCTATTTACTTTCAACCATCCCCCTCTATTTTGATTTTTCAGCTTTTTGTATTAGGTTTGATAAATTTTAGGATTATGAACCAGCTTGTGCGGTATATCATTATTGGTTTTATCGTTGCACTGGTTGCTTTTTTGGTATGGTACTTTTCATCAATAGTAGCCTACATACTTATATCGGCTGTGCTGAGCCTGATGGGTAAACCTATTGTTGATTTTATATCTTCAATCAAAATAAGGAGTTGGTCGCCACCTCGTTTTGTGGGGGCCACCATTGCTCTTATTGCAATTTGGATACTTTTCATAGCATTCTTCAGGGTTATGATTCCGCTAGTAATCGATCAGTTCAACGAGTTGGGGTCAATTGATGTGCAAAGCCTTGTGGCATCGTTTGCCGAACCAATTAATGCAATTCAACAATTCATTCAACACTATTTGCCTGCAAGTGCCCAGGGATTTGTGCTGCAGGATTTTCTGATAACAAAAATATCGGGAATATTCACGGTTTCAATGATTACCAGCGCTTTTTCGTCCACGGCTAACCTTCTAATCAGCCTGATTATAGCCTTATTCTCCATAAGTTTCATCACTTTCTTTTTCCTTAAGGACGACACGCTATTTTTTAAAATTGTAATCCTGCTTTTTCCTGAAAAATATGAAATGCAAATAACCCGAGCGCTTGTAAGCATAAATAAGCTCCTGCGCCGCTATTTTATTGGTATAATTATTGAGAGTACAGCCATAATGGTGCTCGACACCATTGGGCTATCCATTATTGGCATCCGTTTTCAAACAGCAGTGGTAGTTGGCTTAATTGCAGGTATCATGAACGTAGTACCTTACGTAGGGCCACTTACTGGGACCGTGGTTGGTACACTCATAGTATTGGCCACACAACTCCACCTGGGATTCACGGTCAATATGCTTACATTTACCATACTGGTTGTTTCTGTGTTCCTAATCACCCAGATTATAGATAATGTTATATTTCAACCATTAATTTACGGAAACAGTGTAAAAGCACACCCCCTCGAAATCTTTATTGTTCTTCTGGTTGCTGGCAGTGTTGCCGGAATTCTCGGAATGCTACTTGCCATACCGAGCTATACAGTTATTCGTGTTTTTGCAAAGGAATTTTTTAATAACTTTAGGGTTGTTCAAAAATTAACCGAAAAGATATAGACAGAATATCGATTTTGCTTAATTTTACCTGATAAACCATGCCGGCAATGATTAAAGATATTACCTCAACAGCAGCAACCATTGCGATTGCAATGCTTTTACCATTCCTAAGTTTTTCACAAAACTTTGAAGCCGATTCGGTTTTCACTTGGCAGCTAATTGAAACAACCAACATTGGAAGCCAATCAACCCTAAAGTTTACACCTGGTGCAGGAGTAAATCCAACAGGTTGGGATTTTGGGGACTCCAATACATCGACCGAGGCTTCGCCCACTCACACATACTCCTACACGAGCTGGGACGATAGTGTAACCGTTACCCTAAACTACACGCTGAATGGTGAAAACCTCTCGCACTCGCGTGAAATTCCGGTAAGCCCTGCCTTCTTTTTTGTTTTCCCCGATAGGAATTTAGGCCGACTTGCCTCGTACAAGCGTATTTTCCTGAATGCTTACAAAATACCTAACCACCCCGACAGCTTGGGAGACCTCCGTTTCACCTGGACGGTTGATGGTAGTCCTTTGGCCGGAAACGCTTTCGACGATGCAACGCTCGACCAGTGGCCAAACGTTTACTATACCTTTTCCACAGCTGGTTTACATCAGGTAAAGCTTTCTGTACGTAACACAAACAGCGGACAAACGGCCGAGTTTACACGAGAAATAAGAGTTGTGCCCGATTTTTCAAGCGGAAAGGTTCCACTTGAAAACATCCCCAACGTGTTTACCCCTAACTCCGATGGGGTAAACGATAACTTCATCGTGCCTACAAGTGGTACGGCATGGTTCGATTTTCGCATATTTTCCCGTTCAGGTGGTTTGGTTTTCAAAACGGAAACGAGTGTTTTGGTTTGGGATGGCAAGAACAACCAGGGAACCGATATGCCCGAAGGGGTTTACTTCTATGTTATCGAGGATCTTTCCGGGCAGTATGAAAGCGCTAAAGGTTTTGTATATCTATTTAGAGGTAAAAAGTAAAGTATAATGAAAAGAATTTCACAATCCTTACTTTTAGCTGCACTTTTGCTAACTTCCTGCGATAACGTTGTATTTGATAATCCTCAGCCTGTTGATGGGAAAAGCATCAGTAACCTAAACAATGCATTCCCGGGAATTTTTATCAGCTCCGATAACGACACGCTAACTATCACTAAGAATACAATATCGCTTGGCAGTGGAAACAAATTCACAGTAACCGGAACCCTAGGAAAAAACCTTGATGTCAGGGAATATTCCAATGGGTTTGTGGTTAACCTCTCCGAAAGCGTTAAGGGCCGATTGGTGTGGATAGCTTACCTTTTCAAGTTAAGCAACGACTCCCTATTTATTAGCTTTTCCGATATCAACCCCAACAAACTTGCTGAGATTGAAAAGGGAATAGCCAACATAGTACCTTACGAGAATATCAACAACGAAAACAAAGAGAATTCAAAGATCATTCTAAAACCCAGGAATTCGGCAGAGTTTGACAAACTTGTTAATGCAGGAATTTTCAATAAAACCTTCACAATGAGGATGGAAAGGCCCAAGCCCTAAAGGGGTTACTGTTCCAACCACTTAAACCACACCCTTTGATCGAAATAGGGAATTCCATTTTTTTCACATACCCGCATGGTGTGCCCCGTTCCATCCGTTTTGGGTTTAACTAAATCATCGTAAAAAATGGCCAAAGTTGCAGGCTGCAACTTAGAGGTACCCACCACCTTTATGGTATCGCGAAGCAGGTATCGGGCTTTTACTGTAAGCGCATTATCGCCTGCCTTTAAAAATCCATCGATAAGCGGGGCTACGCTGCTGCTATTTTGGGTATGACAGATAATATCGGGCTCGTTTGCTAAATCAACATCGTCGAGCGCAATGGTTTGATGCCCAAGGTTAGTTTTGCGCCTGTGGCCACAGTATGGGGTGATAACCTGCAAACACAAAGGGTAAACCTAAGGAATGCCCTACAAGAATTAATAGTCGGCTCCCTTGGCATAACCACTCCGAAAAAGGACATATTTAGCGCTGCTAGCAAGCAACTTACTAAACCTCAATTAACTTTTGCTGGTCGGCAAGTAAAACGGCACGTTTACGCTCAAGGAGGATAACCGTGCCGGGATTATCGTAATTTTCAATTAGCTGTTCAAGGGTAAGCATGGCAAACTCTAACCTCTGTAACTAATCCACTTAATCATCTCCTTCCAGGTGTACTTTTTACCGTACATCAGAATACCAACCCTGTATATCTTGGCGGCTAGCCAGGTAATGAGGATAAATGTACCCACAAGCAAAGTAGCCGATAACGCCAGCTGCCATGCTGGTACACCAAAAGGTAATCGAGTAAGCATAATTACGGGCGAAGTGAAAGGTATTATTGAGAACCAAAAAGCAAGTGCCCCATCGGGCGATTTGATTCCGCTAATCATTACAATTATTGCCAGTATAAGCGGAAGAGTAATTGGTAGTGTGAGTTGCTGGGTATCGGTTATACTCTCCACAGCCGAGCCTACGGCAGCAAACATAGCCGCATAAAGTAGGTAACCAAAAAGGAAGTAGAAAATAAATCCACCTATTAGTAAAGGAAAGTTCTGGTTCTTAAGGGCTGTTAGAAAACTCATCCCCTTACTATTAGCAGCTGCTGTTGCCTGTTCCTGAACCTGTGCCATTTGGGGGTCGGCCTGAGCCATGGCCTGAACCTGCTCGGTGGCTGGCTTTGCAGTTATTTTACTGCTTATGATGTTGATACCAGCCCCCGCAAGAGCGGCGGTCATTACCACCCAAATCAATATTTGTAAAAGGCTCACTGCGGCCATTCCAAAAATTTTGCCTGCCATCATCTGGAATGGCTTAACCGATGATATGATAATCTCAACCACGCGGTTTGTTTTCTCCTCAATTACACCCTGCATAACCTGGTTACCGGTAATAAGCACCATCATGTACATCATAAAGCTCATGATGTAAGCAATTGCCATGGCTATAAGGGTATTGCTCTCCTTTTCCTCGCCCGTTTGGCTCACCTTTATCGATTTTATTGAGATACTTGTTTTTACATCGGCAAGTATCTTATCAAGATTATCGATATTATAGGTTTTAAGCTTGCGCGCTTCAATTTCTTTTTTTAAAGTATTCTCCAAGTGCTGCATCACGTCAATGGCAGGCTGCTTTTGGGAGTAGATAGTGAAAGCAGGTTGATTAGGGGTTATGGTTGTGTCAATAACCAACAAGGCGTAATAGCCTGTTTCACTTAAATTCTCCTTAACCTTTTCGGCAGGTGTGTCAGTTATATAGGCAATCCTAATGTACTCAGTGGACGGAATTACATCAATAAATTGTTTGGTATTATCAACCACAGCAACGATTCGTACCTCGGTAACCTCAAGCGAAGCCAGGTAGCTTGGAAGTATGGCAATGGCAGCAAAAAATATTGGCGAGAGCAGGGTGGTTATGATAAACGATTTTTTCCTGACCCTGGTCATGAACTCGCGCTGGATTATAAGAAATATCTTGTTCATACTGTTTTCTGAGTTTAAGTTTTAACCTAACTGATTGCTAAGCCGTGCTTTTGGTTATACTCCTGCACTACCTGAATAAAAATATCGTGCATGCTAGGCACAATTGGGTTGAATGCAACTATTTCAACAGCCGGAATCAATTCCTGCAAAAGGTTATTGGCATCTGATTGCAATTTTAGCCTAACCTGAGCCTTAGACAGCGAATTCTCGGTATCAATCTTCAGGAGTTCGAACCTACCCTCAACCTTTTGCCTTAGTGAATCGGGATTGCCTCGGAAAGCCACTTCGAAAACATTGCTCCCGTAGTTCTGGCGCACCTCATCTATTTGCCCGCTCAGGATATTCCGCGATTTGTTTATTAGAGTGATATGGTCGCAAAGCTCCTCAACCGATGCCATGTTGTGGGTTGAAAAGATGATGGTTGTGCCCTTGCGCTTCAGCTCAAGTATTTCGTCCTTCACCAACTGTACGTTAATGGGGTCGAACCCGCTGAACGGCTCATCAAAGATGAGCAGCTCCGGCTCATGGATAACGGTTACCATGAATTGAACCTTTTGAGCCATACCCTTTGAGAGCTCCTCAATTTTTTTATCCCACCAGGCTTGAATCTCAAACTTCTCGAACCAGTACTTTAGCCGCTTCAAAGCATCAGCCCGGCTAAGACCCTTGAGCTGGGCAAGGAACAGGGCCTGCTCACCCACCTTCATCTTCTTGTAAAGCCCTCTTTCCTCGGGTAGGTAACCAATGCGGTAAATATCGTTAGGTTGCATGTGGCGACCATCAAAGAGAATCTCTCCCTTATCGGGGCCAGTAATTTGGTTTATGATGCGGATTAAGGTAGTTTTACCCGCTCCGTTTGGCCCCAAAAGCCCATAGATACTACCTCTTGGCACCGATAGGCTAACGTCGTCGAGCGCCAAATGGTTGCAGTAACGTTTTACAATTCCCTTAGTTTCAAGCAAGTGCATCGTTTGTTCAACTATTTTTTAGTTAGCGGATTAATTTTTAAATCGTAAAGATATTAAGTTGACGGCAACCTTCAAATAATAAGAAAGGGAAATTCTTTTAAAAGCTATATTCCTATTCATTTTTCTAATTCCCTTTCAATGCAATAAAACACTGTTCTACCTCATATTACGTAGAGCTTTAGCCAATTGTCCAGTAAACTATTGTCCTCATTTTTACTGTTCTTAGCAATGAATCAAACAAAGAATTCAGTAAATTGCACACTTCAAACCAATTATGTTACCTATATGAAAGCACAGGGTTTAGTAAGCATAGCTATTGCGATTACGTTTGCCTCATTGCTTGTATCGTGCGATGGTTCTAGCAAGAAAAAGATTGAGCTGCTCACTAAGGAGAACGAAGCCCTACGCAACGAGGCCAGGGTGAAAGATTCTACCATAAACCAGTTCTTCGCCCTTATGGGAGAGATTGAACAAAACCTGAGCGTTATCAAGCAGAAGGAACAAACCATTAGCAAGAATGCCATTGCCGGCAGTGAGCTTAAACCCGATGTGCGTCAACAGATTGATGAGGATATTCAAACCATCAATATACTGATGGATAAGAACCGCCAAACCATTGCGGCACTCCGAAAAAAGTTGAAAGAAGCCAACCTTAAGGTGGCAGAGTTTGAGCGAATGATTACCAACGTAACCCAACAACTTGAGGAAAAGGAGCATGAGATTGAACAGCTTAAGGAAAATCTTTCTCAGCTTAACTTCACCGTAACCCAGCTAAATGCTCGTATCGATACGCTAATGGAGGAAAAGGTTGAGATGAGTGTAAAAATTCAAAGCCAAACCGAACTGCTCAACACGGCCTGGTATGCCATTGGCACAAGGCGGGAACTAATTGATAATAAGGTTATCGACAAATCCGGTGGTTTCCTGGGAATCGGCAAATCGAGCAAAATGAAAGCCGAGTTTAATCAGAACTATTTTGTGCGTATCGATATTTCAAAAACCGAAAGCATCCCCCTTTCTGCCAAAAAAGTAACTATTGTTACAACCCATCCAAAAGAGTCATATACCCTAACAGCTAACGAAAAGGGAATAACTGAAGAACTTAAAATTACCGATACCCAAAAATTCTGGTCGGTTTCAAAGTATCTGGTAATTGAGGTGGAATAAAGTTTTTTCGGTAAAATTCAAAAAAGAAGGAAACCTAAAATCCTCAATAATTTGTAATATTGTGCCCCTAAATACTTTTTGGGGCTAATATCCGTTTTTGTAATGCAAAATTGTCGCAAGTTGATAAAACTCTCACACGCCCGATTGATACTGCTAAGCATTGTTTTGCTTATGGGAGGATGGTCGTGCTCATCGCAAAAGAATACGTTTATGAGCCGAAACTACCATAACCTGACATCATATTACAACTACTACTATAATGCCTACGACAATTACAAAAACGGAACCCTGCGAGCCGAGAAGGGCATAAACTATAATTACACCCTTAACCTTCCGGTACTGCTCATTGGTGAAAGCCAAGTTCCCGGAATTGTTTCGGGCGATATGGAGCGTACGCTCAACAAATGCACCATGCTGCTGGCTCGCCATTCCATAACCGTTAAACCTGCTCGAAAAAAAAACACATTAAGCCCCAAGGAAAAGGAGTTCATGAGCCTTAACGAGTATGTTAGGTGGGCTCGAGAATCGTGGTTGCTGGTTGGCATGGCTCATACCTGGAAACAGGATTTACCTAAGGCTCGCTCATCGTTTGAGTTTGTAATCAGGCAGTTCCCTGGGTTACCCATTTGGTTCGAGGCACAGGTTTGGCTTGCCAGAGTTGCCATTCTGGAGGGCGATTATGTTGATGCACAGGATAGGCTAAAATCGGTTGAGAGTAACCGTAAGCGGCCGCGTAGCAAGAAGTTTAACCATCTACTTTCATCAACCTGGGCATACTACTACCAAAAGCAACAGCAACCCGAGGCAATGCTCCCATACCTAATGAAAGCCATTGAACTAGCCCCCAAAAAGAACGACAGAATCAGATACACATACATTCTTGCCCAAACACTACAGCAAATTGGGAAAAATGGCGAAGCCCTGATTGCATACCAAAAAGTTTTGAAGCTGAACCCCGCTTACGATATGGCCTTTAGCGCACGTATCCAATTGATTGCACTTAGCCAGAAACAGGGCGGTGAACTTAAACGTGAGCTTATAAAGTTATCCAAGGACGCCAAAAACTCCGATTACCTTGACCAGCTCTATTTCACTCTTGGAAATCTGGAGCAAAAGGATGGCAATACCGATAAAGCTATTGAGTACTATACCCTATCGGCAAGGTACAGCAAAAGCAACAGTAACCAAAAAGGGATGTCGTATCTGGTTTTAGCCGACTACTACTTTTCAAGGAACGACTATACCCGCGCTCAGGCATACTACGATAGCTCATACAATTCGCTGGATAATACCTACCCCGAGTTTGAAAGGATTGAGCAGAAAGCAAAATATCTCAACTCACTTGTAGAAAACATTACTACCATTAAAACCGAGGATAGCCTGCTAAGGGTTGCAGCCATGCCCAAGGAGGAGCGCGATGCCCTTATCAAAGCCATTATTGCCAACATCGAAGTTGAGGAGCAGCGAGCCCGCGCCATGGAGCAGGAGGACCGGAACCAGTCGCTTTTATACCAGCAATCGCAGCGTTTCCGAACCGAAAACACCCAGGGAGGAGGGAAATGGTATTTCTACAACCAGGCATCGTTAAGCTATGGCCAATCGGAGTTTCAGATGAAATGGGGCAAGCGTAAACTGGAGGATAACTGGCGCCGAAAGAATAAACGGGTGCTCAGCAGCGACGAGGTTACCGTGGCTGGTACTGGTGCAACAACCGGGCAAGAACCCCAAAAACAACTATCACCTAAAACACCTGAGTATTACCTGGTGAATCTACCTTTTAGTGATTCGCTCAAGCAGCTTTCAATTGAAAAGGTTAAAAATGCCATGCTCAGGGTTGCCGAGATATACGAGGTTAACCTATCCGATTACAATGAGGCTAAAGCTGCTTACCTAAAACTTGCCGAACGTTTTTCCGACCAGGAAATTGCAGCAAACGCATACTACAGGCTATACCGTATGGCCTCACAGTATAACCGCCAGGATGATGCTGCCCGGTTCCGTAGTACTCTAACTACAAATTACCCTAAAAGTCCCTATGCCATTCTGCTCTCCAACCCAGCATACTTTGAGCAGCTGAGCTGGCAACAGAATGAGGGCGAAGAAATCTACCAAAAGGCATACGATTTTTACTCTAAAGGCCACCACACCGATGCCCTTAGCGTTTTGCAGAGTGGAATGACAAAGGTTAAAAACACTCTACTTGAACCAAAATTCTTGCTGCTTGAAGCGCTATGTCAGGTAAAAACCACCGAACTTAGGGTTTTCAAGAGTTCGCTTTCGAACCTTGCCACTACCTTTCCAAGAACCGACGAGGGTTGTTTGGCCGAAGCTATGCTGAAGCAGGTTGAGCAGCGTGAGCTGCAGCTGATTTCCGGACAAACCGACTTGGATGTTGCTCCGGTAACCCCGCAAACCGAAACGCAATCGTTCACATACACTTTGTCCGAAGGCGAACACGTGTTTGTGATGCTGGTACCTAAACGCTCAAACATCAACCAAACCAAATTTAACATCATCTCATTCAACGTTGATGAATTCATTGAGGCCGACCTAAATGTAGCCAATCAACCCTTTACCGATTACATTGAGATGATTACCTGCACAGGCCTAAAGGATAAGCAAACGGCCATTAAGTACTTTACGATGATTAGGAAGGATGCTAAAGTATTTGCAGGCCTTAAGCCTACCGATTACCAAATATTCGTGATAAGTATCGATAACTTTGCACGCTTTTTGAGCGATAAATCGATTCCCGATTACCTGAACTTTTTTAAGGCAAAATATAAAACAGAGTAGAACAATGCAGCCCACCATTCTTTGGGTAGACGATGAGATTGATTTGCTCCGCCCGCATATCATCTTTCTGGAGCAAAAGGGTTACCACGTTCTTACCGCCAGCAACGGACACGATGCCATTGAACTGGTAAGCCAAAACCCCATCGATTTGGTGTTCCTTGATGAAAACATGCCAGGAATTGGCGGACTGGGAACATTACCTAAGATAAAAGCCATAAAACCGACACTACCAGTAGTTATGGTAACCAAGAGCGAGGAAGAGAATATCATGGACATGGCGGTGGGTGCACAAATATCCGACTACCTCATTAAACCTGTTAACCCTAAGCAGGTTCTGCTGGTTGTAAAAAAGTTTGTTCATGGGAAGGAACTTGTATCGGAAAAGCAGCTTGCCGACTACCGCAATGAGTTTAGGTTGATTTCCGATTTGATAGCCACCGCTAAAAACCACTTGGACTGGACAGTAATATACCGAAAGCTTGCCATGTGGCAGGTAAAGTTATCGGACAACCCGGACTCAAGCCTAAAGCAAATGCTCGAGATGCAGTTTGAGGAAGCCAACCAGGTTTTTGGTAAATTTGTTAAGGCAAACTACCTGCAATGGTTCCAAACCAAAGGGGCCAAACCCTTGCTCTCGCCATCAGTACTAAGAAACAAGGTTTTCCCGTTAATTAGTTCAGGCAACAAGGTGCTTCTTTTAGTAATTGATAATTTCCGCTACGACCAATGGAAAATCATACAGCCCATTATAACTGAAAGCTGGCAGGTTAACCGCGATGAAACCTATTTCAGCATTCTTCCTACCGCTACGCAGTATGCGCGTAATGCGCTTTTCGCGGGTTTAATGCCACTCGAAATACACAAAACCTACCCCGACCTGTGGGTTTTCGACGAGGAGAATGAAGGTAAAAACCTTTTTGAGAAAAAGCTGCTAACTGCGCAGCTACAGCGACTTGGACTAAACATAAACTTCTCATACATTAAAACCAACACCCTGAAGGGTATCGCCGGAGGCTTAAATATCAAGGAGTTTTTAGGCAACAGCCTTGCCGTGCTGGTTTACAACTTTGTTGACGTAATGTCGCACTCCCGTACCGATTCCGAAATGATGCGCAGCCTGGCAGCCGACGAGTCGGCTTACCTATCGCTTACCCGTTCATGGTTTTTACATTCCGACCTGAAAGAATTCCTTGACCAGGCTGCAAACCTTGGCGTCCAGGTTGTGCTAACAACCGACCATGGCGCAATTCGTGTAAAAAATCCGGTGAAGGTAGTTGGCGATAGGGCCACATCAACCAACTTGCGTTACAAACTGGGTCGGAGTTTAAACTATAATCCCAAGGAAGTTTTGGCAATCCGTAAACCCGAGGAAGCACATCTACCTAAACCCAACATTAGTTCATCGTTCATTTTTGCCCTGGCAAACGATTTTTTAGCCTACCCCAATAACTTTAACTACTACGCATCGTACTACCGCGATACCTTTCAACACGGTGGTATCTCGCTGGAGGAAATGATTGTTCCGCTTGTAACCCTAAATCCGCAAAAAAGATAGCATGATAACCATTGAACTTCAGACCATCGATGCGATTGAAGATGTTGCACGCCAAATCATCAGTGCAACAAAGGGGAAAAACATTACATGTTTTTACGGCACAATGGGTGCCGGCAAAACAACCCTCATCAGGGCCATCTGTAAGGTGCTCGGCGTTGCCGATATGGTTACCAGCCCTACTTTTGCGTTGGTTAACGAGTACACCAGTGCCAATGGCACACCCATTTACCATTTCGACTTTTACCGCATTAAACGCATTGATGAGGTTTACGATTTTGGGTACGAGGAGTACTTTTACAACCCCGATGCCCTATGCCTGGTTGAATGGCCTGAGTTAATTGAACAAATACTGCCCATTGATGGAGTTACCAACATTCACATTAACGTAAATACCGATGGCAGCCGAACATTACAAATATCGGCTTAGCTATAACCTTAAACCTTTGTACTTCGTAAAAATCGTACATATTGCTTTTATACCATAACACTTTTGTGCATAAGCTTACATGTGCTAACTTGCATTTTTAAAAAAATAACGGGCATGAACAGTCCTCAATTTTCCGAGTTTCCCCATGCAAAGGGATTGCTAGTTCAGGAGGAACGCATTGAATATAAGAAGAAGTACAAGCAACTTATCATTGGAATACCCAAAGAGGTTGACCCCACCGAGAGTCGAATTCCCTTAACACCCGAAGCGGTAGAAATTCTGGTTCAAAGCGGGCATCAAATCATCATCGAAAAGGATGCAGGCCGACAGGCCAACTATTCCGATATGGAGTACAGCGAGAAAGGTGCACGCATAGTCTCTACATCAACCGAGGTTTACCAAAGCGACATTGTACTAAAGGTAGCACCCCTTACCCCAAAGGAGTATGAGTACCTGCGCGAAAACCAATCGATACTCTCATCGCTACACCTGACTAACCACACCGGTGATTACCTTAAAAGCCTAATTCAGAAGCGTGTTACGGCCATTGCTTTTGAGAGCATCTCCGATACCGACGGCGAATTCCCGTTTGTTCGGGCCATGAGTTCCATTGCCGGTAGCACCTCGATTCTTGTAGCAGCCGAATACCTTAGCAATGTGAACAAGGGTAAAGGGGTGATGCTGGGCGGATTAACAGGCATTTCGCCCACCGAGGTGGTTATACTGGGTGCAGGTACTGCCGGCGAGTATGCCGCTCGGGCAGCCCTGGGTCTTGGGGCCACTGTGAAAATATTCGACAACTCCATCAAAAAGCTGATGGATATTCAAAATATCCTGGGGCAACGCCTTTTCACCTCAATATACCATAAACAGGTGCTCGATAAGGTTCTAAAAATCGCCGATGTTGTAATTGGAACCTTAGCCCCCGAAGAAACCAATTTAAGCTACCTGGTATCGGAGGACCAGGTCAGGTTAATGAAGCGGGGCGCAGTGATTATTGACCTGGGTATCGACCGCGGGGGATGCTTTGAAACCTCTGAACTACGCGACCATAGCAATCCCTCGTACGTTAAGCATGGCGTAATTCACTACTGCGTACCCAATATTACTACCCGTGTGGCCCGAACGGCCTCAATTGCCATGAGCAACGTTTTTGTTCCCTTACTCCAGCAAATAGCCCTAAGCGGTGGCCTGCTTTCGCAGCTTAAGGAAGATAACGGCTTACGCCATGGCGTTTACCTGTTCAATGGAATTCTAACAAACGAGTATCTGGGCAAACTTTACGATATCCCTTCGCGCGATATCAACCTGCTCATGGCTGCCTTTTAGCTCTACTGGGGAACAAAAAGATAGGTGATACTACCCCGTTGCCGGGCAGTCCCCGAAACCGCAGTAAAGATACTGGCCATGGCAGCCTGAATGGCAGCCTGGTTTATGCAATCGTCGGTTACCGGGTTGGCCCTATCGATGCTGGCAACGGCAACCCGTCCATCGGGCTTCACTTCGATGTTTACCACCACCTGCCCGCCAAGCTCGCACATGTACGATGGTACGGGCAAATGCAATGCCTTTCGCCCTAAAAGGTAGTACGACACCACGGTGCGCCCTTTATATTGACCCTCTTTCGATTTGGGGACACTCTTTTCAGGGGTGTATGGGATGTTTGCCTCAATATTCCTCTGCGACTGTAAGTAAAACTGCCTATCGTGCTGCATTCGCTCGTACAGCTGATTGGCCTCGCGGTAAAGCTCATCGGCATCAATATTCTTTTCGTCGCTTAGCCCTGCATTCAAATCGGTTTTTGATGCATCAACAGCAAAGTTTCGTATGGCCTCAGCTTCGTACTCCGGTTTTAGAGCATCGGGCGGAAGTGTAGGCTCAAGCTTTTGCTGAACTATTTCCTCTTCCTGGGGCACCTCAAACTCTATCTCGATGGTTGAGCCATAATACTCCTTGCGGGTTTCAATCTTTAGAACTAAAAAGACAATGACCAAGAGCAGATGCACCACAATGGTACTCAATATCCCAACCTTATGGTGGTTAACCCCCACCGTAATTGCTGTGTAAAACCTATCAATGGCATCCTCAATTTTCTGGGCAAAGGGCATTATGCGCTTATTTTTCAATTATATTACAAAGATAATTGCTTAGTTGGAAAAGTGGTAAATGAAAAAATTAAGAGGAAGTGCCTGCAAAGAGTTAAGAATCGATAGATGATGAAAATTTTTTTTTACTTACTTCCTAAATTCATTGAAAAAACAATTCAATAAACAGAAACAAAAAAATCTAAACACACTACACACATTATAAAACTTGCTGATTCAATGAGTTTTTCAAAGTTTTGCCCAGTAAATATTTTTTGAACCCCTACTCGGCTAAGTCTTCATCTTTGTCTTATATAGATAGCGGCCTCTGTCCGCTTAAAATCCTATCGGAAAGTTCTCCATTTAGGATAAAATGTGAACTACTTCGAGCAGAGGAATAGCGCACAACACCTTAGTGCATATAGTTTCAGACCTTTAAATCATTCCCCTCAGCAACTGACATACACTAACAAGGATGCATCCTATCCAAACATCTCCTTAACCTTATGGAGGGCTTTCACGAGGCGGTCAATTTCGTCAAAGGTATTATAGAATGCCAGCGAGGCTCGCACAGTGCCATCAATGCCGTAGTGGTCAATTACTGGCTGGGTGCAGTGGTTGCCCGTCCTGACGGCTATGCCCATCTTGTCGAGTATCATTCCGGTATCGTACGGATGAATTCCGTTGAGCAGGAACGATATAATGGCTGCCTTTTCCCGGGCATTCCCGTAAATGGTTAGCCCATCTATTTCCTTTAGCTTTTGGGTAGCGTATTTTAGCAGCTCGTCCTCGTGAGCTGTGGCAAGTTCGGGGCCAATGCTCGTATAGTAATCAAGTGCGGTGGCCAATCCGGCTGCGCCGATGTAGTTTGCCGTTCCGGCCTCGAACTTGAATGGCAGCTCGTTAAAGGTGGTTTTCTTGAACGATACGGTGGCTATCATATCGCCGCCGCCCTGCCAGGGAACCATTCGGTCGAGCCACTCCTCCTTGCCGTAAAGCACACCTATTCCGGTTGGGCCGTAAATTTTATGCCCCGAGAAGGCATAAAAATCAGCATCGAGCTGCTGAACATCAATTTTACCATGCTTTACTCCCTGAGCACCATCAACCAGCACGGGAACGTTTTGGCTGTGCGCTATGCGCACAATGTCGGCAATGGGGTTAACGGTTCCCAATGTGTTTGAAACATGCGTTACAGCAATAATTCTGGTTTTTGGGGTGATTAGTTCAGGTAATTTGTCGAGCATAAGCTCGCCACTGTCATCAAACGGAAGTACCTTAAGGGTAGCGCCCTTACGCTCGCAGAGCAGCTGCCAAGGCACAATGTTGGAGTGATGCTCCATTTCGGTAACCAGCACCTCATCGCCTTGGCGGACAAACACCTCGCCAAACGAGTAGGCCACAAGGTTGATTGATGCAGTAGTTCCAGAGGTAAATATTATCTCGGATGTTTTCCGGGCATTTAGGAATTTCCGAACCACCTCGCGGGCGTTCTCATACTCGCGGGTCGATTCCTCGCTGAGTTTATGTACTCCACGGTGAATATTGGAGTTAATCTCCTTGTAGAAACGTTCAATGGTTTGCAACACGCAAAGGGGCTTTTGCGTTGTGGCCCCGTTATCAAAGTAAACCAATGGCTGCCCATAAACCTTGCGCGATAGGATTGGGAAGTCAGAGCGATAGTTGAGTAGGCTGTTCGTTGTTCGTTGTTCATTGTTCGTGTTGAACATCACTGTAACTTTTTATGATAGTAGTTAATGAAGCCATTTATCAGCATTTTGCAGTTTTGTAACTTTTGAAAGAGAGCATCATATTCATTAGCATCTACCTTATAAATCTCATTGCACAAAATAAGTTGAGTTTCAAGTTCAAAAATAGAACCTCTTGCAATAAAAAGGAACTGTATTGTTTCTTTTGAAGTGTTTCGCCCATTACCTTCAGCAATATTTTAAGGAATTGAGACGGCTGCGCGTCTCAATTGGTTGGATAGCCCAAATTCCTCATCTGATGGTAATTGCCCAGTAAAATGGTAAACTAATTTTGCCAATTCAAATGATGACTTCCATACATCAAGTTCCTTATAGTCCATATTTTAAGACTGTAATTTCTATCAACGAACGTCCCCCATCAGTCCCTCCCTAACAGCAATGCATAGGGCAGTTGTGACAGCGCGATAGTTCGCCTCGGAGGCGTTTGTTTACCATATCGTCGATGCGTTCCCGAAGTGTATCGATTGATATGCGTTTGATTACATCATGTGCAAAGCCGAACATTAGCAGCAGCTTAGCCTCGCGTTCGCCTATACCGCGGGCTCGCATATAGAAAAGCGCCTCCATATCGAGCTGACCAACGGTGGCGCCGTGCGAGCACTTTACATCGTCGGCATAAATCTCAAGTTGAGGCTTGGTGTTCATGCGAGCATCGGCTGTGAGCAGCAGGTTGTTGTTCGACTGGTAGGCCTGAGTTTTTTGGGCATCGCGCCTTACCATGATTTTGCCGTTAAAGGCTCCTGTAGCCTGATCGTCGAGTATTCCCTTGTAGAGCTCATTACTGGTGCAGTTTGGCACTGCATGATCGATAAAGGTAAAGTTATCGGTATGCTGGGTACGGTCAGTTAGGTATAGGCCATAGAGTTGTGCATCGGCGCCCTCACCGGCAAGAGTAACAGCAAGGTTGTTGCGAATAAACCCGCCATGAAGCGAGAGAACGTTGGTAACCAAACGCGAATCGGCTTGCTGGTGGGCATAGGTGTGGGTTAACTGAGCGGAATCGTTGTGCTCATTCTGCATCTTAACAAACTCGAGCTGGGCATTACTGCCCACAAAGACTTCGGTTACCACATTCGATAGGAATCGATTGGGCGAAAGGGTGTGGTCGCAAACAAGCACGTTTGTCTGTGCTCCATCCTCAACTACAATCAAATTTCGATACTGAACCATCTGGTTGGTATCGGACATGAGCAGGTTGATAATCTGAATGGGCTTACTCTCAACCACATTACGGGGTACATAGATAAAAACGCCATCCTGGGCAAAAGCTGTGTTCATGGCCACAAGACCATCGGTTTGGTTTTTGGCTAGAGAGTTATACCGATCCTTAACCAAATTGGGGAACCTAACAGCCGCTTCGGCTAAACTTCCGAAAATAAGGCCATTGGGCAAGGTGATTAGCTTTTCGCCTTTGGGCAGATAAAATCCGTTAAGCACTAATGCCAAATGGGTATCGAGTTCGGGGATACCGCAACGAAAAATATCATCTACATTAAACGCAATGCGTTTAGGTGCGAAATACTTTTCGTATTCGTAATTGAAAAGCGGTTCAATTTTACTGTATTTATAATTTTCGTTTTTTTGTGAGGGAATATCAAGCAGGTTGAAGTGCTTTAAAGCCTCTTGCCTGTGCTGATTGAGTATATCGGCACTTCCTCGGGTTATTAAATCGAGATTGTTCTGATACAGGTTAATCAGCTCCTCACGTATGGGTGTTGCTATTGTTTTATTGGACATAGGGTTGCAGTTTTACCACCAAAGTGATTTAGGCGTTGTCGCCTTTTTTAATCCAATCGTAACCCTTTTCCTCAAGTTCAAGGGCAAGTTCTTTCCCAGCACTTTTTACAATGCGGCCATTGTAGAGGACATGCACATAATCGGGAACAATGTAATCGAGCAATCGTTGGTAGTGGGTAATAACAATAACGGTGTTATCGGGGCGTTTGAGCTTGTTGACCCCGTTAGCCACCACGCGAAGTGCGTCGATATCTAGTCCCGAGTCGGTTTCGTCGAGAATGGCCAACTTTGGTTCAAGCATGGCCATCTGGAAGATTTCGTTTTTCTTCTTTTCGCCACCGGAAAAGCCCTCGTTCACCGAACGGTTGGTGAGAGCCGAATCAATTTCGACCAGTTCCTTTCGCTCGCGCATCATTTTCAGGAAATCGGAAGCCGAGAGGGGCTCCAATCCCCTATACTTGCGATGCTCATTTACGGCGGCCTTCATAAAGTTTACCATGCTCACCCCGGGTATCTCAATCGGATACTGGAAGCTTAGAAATATACCCTCGCGAGCGCGAATTTCTGGTGCCATCTCCAACAAATCCTTTCCATTGAAGGTTACCGATCCGTGTGTTACCTCAACCAGCTCACGACCGGTTAGAACCGATGCAAGGGTGCTTTTCCCTGATCCGTTTGGCCCCATAATTGCATGAATCTCGCCAGCTTTCACCTCAAGGTTGATACCCTTGAGGATCTCTTTATCGTTTATCTTTGCGTGTAAGTCTTTGATTGTTAGCATATGACTATGGTTTGATTATTTACCACTATTATTATTGTTTGAAATAAAAAAATTTGAGGAAGTTAGGAGAAGTTAGAGGAAGATTTATAATCATTTTTGGCAATTGTTGAACTATACGAGTTTAACAAAAAACTTACTTCGGTTATGCTTTCACTTAATAAATCTAACATGTTAAAATCCACATAACCCAAATCTTTGCTCAAAATAGCATAATATCGTGTTTCTTCTAAACTGCCCTGAGCATAATTTAGAAACTTAAGTTTATCAAATTTCCCTTTCCTTCTAAAACCTTCAGCAATATTAGCGGGAACTGATATTGCCGATCTCCTAAATTGGGAAGTTAAAGAATAAATCTCCTCGTGAGGTAAACTTTGGGTTATGGAATAAACTATAAGCGTGAGTTTGTGTGCCTTTTGCCACACTATTAGGTCAGTAAACACATACGATTTTTGATTTTGATTCATATTAGCTTTTCAATTTATTCCTCTAACTTCTTCTAAATTCTTCTAACTTCTTCTAACTTCCTCTTGCTGCTTTTAAATCCTTCATAATCAACATTCTTACCCTACGCTTCCTTCCAAGCTTATTTGCAGCAGCTTTTGGGCTTCGACGGCGAATTCCATGGGCAGTTTGTTCAGCACCTCCTTGGCGTAGCCGTTAATAATAAGACCAACGGCATCTTCGGTCGATAGGCCACGTTGGTTGCAGTAGAATATTTGGTCTTCACCAATTTTAGATGTGGTAGCCTCGTGTTCAACAATGGCTGTGGGGTTATCCACCTCAAGATACGGGAAAGTGTGAGCACCGCATTTGTCGCCGAGCAGAAGCGAGTCGCATTGCGAAAAATTTCGGGCGTTATCGGCTCCCTTAAGTACTTTTACAAGCCCCCGGTAGCTGTTGTTGCTTACACCGGCCGAAATGCCTTTTGAAACAATACGACTTTTAGTATTCTTGCCAATATGGATCATCTTGGTTCCTGTGTCGGCCTGCTGGTGGTGGTTGGTAACGGCCACTGAGTAGAACTCGCCATAGGAATTGTCGCCTAAAAGGATGCAACTGGGATATTTCCAAGTAATTGCCGAACCGGTTTCAACCTGTGTCCACGATATTTTACTATTCCTACCCTTACAGATACCGCGTTTAGTGACAAAGTTGTAAATACCGCCTTTACCATCCTTATCGCCCGGATACCAGTTCTGAACGGTAGAGTATTTAACCTCGGCATTCTCAAGGGCCACAATCTCAACCACTGCTGCGTGTAATTGATTTTCATCGCGCATGGGCGCTGTGCAACCCTCAAGGTACGATACGTAACTATCATCGTCGGCTACAATGAGCGTACGCTCAAACTGGCCGGTATTGGCTGCATTGATACGGAAGTAGGTGCTAAGTTCCATGGGACAGCGAACCCCCTTTGGTATGTAGCAGAATGAGCCGTCGCTAAACACAGCCGAGTTAAGTGCCGCAAAGTAGTTATCGGTTACCGGTACCACCGAGGCAAGGTACTTTTTTACCAAGTCGGGATGTTCGCGAATAGCCTCGCTTATGGAGCAGAAAACGATGCCCTGTTCAGCAAGTGTTTCACGGAAAGTGGTTTTTACCGAGGTGCTATCCATAACGGCATCAACGGCAACACCAGCCAAGACCTTTTGTTCATCGAGCGGAATCCCTAACTTATCGAAGGTGGCCTTAATTTCGGGGTCAACCTCATCGAGGCTAGAGAGCAAAGCCTTTTGCTTGGGGGCTGCGTAGTAAATGATGTCCTGATAGTTTATCTCCGGAATCTGTAGATGAGCCCATTGAGGCATCTCCATGGTTTGCCAGTGCCTAAAAGCCTTGAGCCTGAATTCAAGCAGCCAATCGGGCTCTCCCTTCTTAGCCGAAATCAAACGGATTACATCTTCGTTTAGCCCTTTGGGAATGGTATCGGTTTCAACGTTGGTAACAAAACCATACTTATACTCCAACCCGGTTACCTCCTCAAGTATTTTATTCTGTTCTTCTGCCATATTGGTTTATTTCTATAACAAAATAGCAACAAACTATAACGGGTAATGTTTAACGCTTCACAGTTAAATTAGATTTAATCTAAATTGTGTGCAAAGATATTTGCTTTATGTTGAATATGAATAGGAAACCAACTAAAATAATGGTATGTTTTATATCAACCTGTAAATATCTGAAAAACTAAAAAAAACAAAAAAGCCCAGCTTGGGACTTTAAGAGTCGTGGAGTATTACACTAAAAGTTTAGGTTCACGGCAACCACTTCCTTAATTTCCGGAATATCGCGAATAATGGCTTGCTCAACACCATTTTTTAGGGTCATAATGCTGTAAGGGCAACTGCCGCAAGCACCATGAAGTTTAACTTTTACCACGTAATCGTCGGTTACCTCCACTAGTGATATATCACCACCATCGTTCTGAAGGAATGGGCGAATTACCTCAATGGACTTTTCAACCTTTGCAACAATTTGTTCTTTTGACATAACTTGAATATTTGATTTGGTTATTTATGCTGAACATTTACTATTTGAGTGGGAGGGAGTTCCCTATTACGCCACTCAACGCGCTCAATCAGGTTTTTAGCAAGCTCATCGAATGCCTTACCAGTGATTGAGGCGTTAATTGCCACAGGTTCGCCATAATCGCCACCCTCGCGAATGCTTTGAACTATGGGAATTTGGCCAAGTAGAGGAATTTTCATCCTTTCGGCCAGCTTTTTGCAACCCTCCTTGCCAAAAATGTAGTACTTATTGTTTGGTAGTTCCTCAGGGGTAAACCATGCCATATTCTCAACTAATCCTAAAACCGGAACATTGATGCTGGGGCTGGTAAACATGCTTATTCCCTTTACTGCATCGGCCAAAGCTACATCCTGTGGTGTGCTAATGATAACCGCACCGGTTACCGGAACTTCCTGAACCAAGGTGAGATGAATATCACTTGTACCCGGGGGCATATCGATGAACAAGTAATCGAGTTCACCCCATGCACCTTGGTGAATAAGCTGTTTCAATGCGCTGGTAGCCATAGGGCCACGCCAGACTAGTGCATTGTTGGGGTCAACAAAAAAACCGATGGAAAGCAACTTTACCCCGTAATTCTCAACCGGAACAATTAGTTCCAGCCCTTCCTCTTTAACAATTTCGGGTTGAGTATGCTCCATGTTGAACATCTTGGGGATAGAGGGGCCATATATATCGGCATCAATTAACCCTACCTTTGCACCGGTTTTTGCAACTGCAACAGCAAGGTTGGCTGCAATGGTCGATTTACCAACGCCGCCCTTTCCGGAGGCAATGGCTATGATATTCTTCACCTTACTGATTGATGCTTTTTGCTTCAAGGGCGGTACCTTGGGCGCCACATTGGCAACCAACAAAACATCTACCTCTACGTTCTCCCCAAACTTCTGCCGGATGGCTTTTGTGGCAGTTTTTTTCAACGACGATGCAAATGGGTCGTTACTCTTTGTAAGCTTTAAGGTAAACGATACCTTATCGCCCTCAATACTTAACCCTTGCACCATTCCCATGCTTACAATATCTTTCCCGGTTTCGGGGTGCAAAACTGCTGAAAGCACTTCCTTTACCGAATCTATTGCTAAATCCATATTTTTATTTAGTTTAAATTGATCGCAAAGTTAGATTTTTAAATTGAAACTTTGAAAGTTAAACAGTAAAAGTTGCAAAAGGTTGATGAAGGGAAAAAGGAGTTTTAGGTTAAGGAGGTTCGTGAATTTTTAAACGTGAGCCGTTAAACGGTAGAAGTTTAAATATGTGGAAGTTAGAGGAAGTTAAAGGAAGTTAGAGGAATGTTGGAATGAACCAGAACAAAATGGGGTGCGTATCTTAACTATAATTCATTAAAAAAGGAGGTTCGTGAATCGTTAACCGTGAGCCGTTGACCGGTAGAAGAGAGAATATGAGGGAGTTAAAGGAAGTCAGAGGAATTTAGAGGAATATAAATCTTAAAACTAAACCGTTAACCGTGAGCCGTTAAGGGTATTCAGAATGATGACTCCTGCATCTTACCCCTGAATACAAATCTGAGATACACTACAACTCATAAATTCCTAGATAAAAGAGTTGCGATGGTAAAAAACAATTCGTGCTTATACATGTGGTTAACTTTTACTTATGCATCTATAAAATAATAGAAAAATATGCTATCAGCCAGCTTTTAGTCAACCCGTAAAATGTTTTAATAATTTTTGGGTATGAAAATTGTTTACCTATATTTGTTCAAGCATTTTAGCAGGTAAGGGGTTGGATACTAAACATAAATAAACCAAAACACAATATATCGTAAAATGCTTAACATTGTATTATTTGGCCCCCCGGGCGCAGGCAAGGGCACTCAATCCCAAAAAATAATTGAGAAATACAAGCTGCAGCATCTGGCTACAGGCGATATGCTTAGAGCTGCAATACGTGAACAGTCGCCAATTGGAGTAGAGGCTCAAAAGTATATCGATAAGGGCCAACTGGTTCCCGACGAGATGGTTATCGACCTAATTGCCAGGGAACTCGATAACCACCACGATGTACCGGGTTTTGTGTTCGATGGGTTTCCCCGAACTACCGTTCAGGCCAAAAAACTCGACGAGATGCTCGACGCCAAAAGGGCACCCATAACCATTATGCTGGCGCTTGAGGTTGATTACAACGAGCTCATTGCTCGCCTGCTGAACCGAGGTAAAATGAGCGACCGCAGCGACGACCAGGATGAAGGTATTATTCGCGGCCGGTTAGACATCTACAACAAAACAACCCTACCCGTAATGGACTACTACAAGGCACAGGGCAAGTACCGTGGAGTAAACGGCATGGGTGCTATCGATGAAATATTTGAACGGATTTGCCTGGTGATTGATAGCATCAGGTAGTTAGCCCTTCAATATCTCAAGGCCATTTTCTACAATGGCCTTTTTGTTACCTTGTTAGTTTCACATGCCCCATACCCAAGTGCAATGGCTTAACCAATTCAACTGGGCTAATAAGAATGGGTATGCAGTTACATTTTTTAGAGGAATGAGTCGGAATAATTAGGAATGAAAGAATTAATAAGGAGGGATTACCTTGATTAGTCTATAGTAACTGGCTGTTAAGATGATTTTTAGGTTTCTACTGACTTACCACTGTTAAATTTACACGAATCTAAACTGGAGTTAAACAGCAGACTCCTTAGTGAGTAAGGCTTAACTTTTCATGAATAATGAAGCAGGTTTTAAAACTTTGTTTACAGACTTTTTAAAAGCACCAAAAGACAATTTCACATTAGACAGAATCAACGAAAGAATTTCAAAAATTGAAATTAAAGACAACAAGGCAGTTGCCAACGAGTCTGAATCGGTTTACAACAGAAAAACAACTACGATTTCAACAATGAAATACAGCGATTTTCTGAAAGAACTTTCAAAAAATCTGAATATAAACATCAAAACACTTCATCAATCAATAATTGATGCTGAAATAGATATAAACAATTTCCTAAATCAAACAACGATTCGAAGAATAAAACAAAACTTTGACAATTACTTAATGGCAAAAGCATTTTATGAATTTAGCATTGAGTATGAACAAGTATCAAACAACATTCACCCAACTAAACTAACTGACGAAAATGGAAATGTGTTGAAAGAGATTTCTACCTCTGATGTAGGCGTGTTGTTTTCCAACGAAAAAGTTGCAGTCTCTTACCTCTTTGACGAATTATATTACGATTCTGACTTAGAAAAAACGAATATAAAATCGGAAATCGAAGAAGTAATTGTGTTTACCAAGATTCCAAAAAACTCAATTAAAATTCCAATTGCAGGTAGCAAAAGTTACTCACCTGACATTGCTTATGTTTTGAAATTTAAAAATGGACAGCAAAAACTCCATTTCATCGTTGAAACTAAAAATGTAAACAGTAAAGACGCACTTCGCGACGAAGAAAAATTCAAAATTAAACACGCCGAAAAGTTCTTTGGCGGCAAAGTAAATATTGAATTTAGGACACAGTTCACTAACAATAAAATAGTTGATTTGATAAAAGAAATTGCAGATAACGCATCGTAATAAAACACATTTGCAAGATGCACCATCCTATGCTCAAACCAAAAATCGCAAAAAGTTTGCCTACTCTAATGCACGGCAGGCGGAAAAAATTAGGTGTCCTGCTTGTTCCTGCGCATCTGGCGGGGGTGCGCTCATTACAATGCTATATCATTTATGCCATGACAACCCAATTGCGATAAATTGAATTTTATGCAACTATTGTTTTACTACTAGTCAGCATCAATTTTTTGTCCTGCTTTCCCATTCCACCTTTTTAAGTACCTTTGCAGTAGTATTAAACAGAAATGTCAAATTCCAACTTTGTAGATTACGTTAAGATATTTTGCCGTTCGGGCAAGGGTGGTGCGGGAAGCGTGCATTTCCGCAGGGAGAAGTTTGTGCCCAAAGGTGGCCCCGACGGCGGCGATGGGGGACGTGGTGGGCATATCTACCTTAAAGGGAACAGTCAGCTTTGGACACTGCTGCACCTAAAGTACCAGCGGCATGTTTTTGCAGGCAATGGCGAATCGGGGAGTGGCGCTCGCTGCACGGGTAAGGATGGTGAGGATGTTTACATTGAAGTACCCATTGGCACCATTGCCCGCAATGCCGAAACTAACGAGGTGATTGCTGAGATTACTAAACATGGGCAGGTTGAGATGATAATGAAAGGTGGCCGGGGTGGTTTAGGTAACTGGAACTTTCGCACAGCCACCATGCAAACCCCACGTTTTGCTCAACCCGGTGAACCCGCCCAAGAGGGGTATGTTATCCTGGAGCTAAAGATACTGGCCGATGTTGGATTGGTTGGTTTCCCAAATGCCGGTAAATCGACATTGCTCTCGGTGGTTAGTGCAGCCAAACCCAAAATTGCCGATTACCCTTTTACCACACTGGTTCCAAACCTTGGCATTGTCCGCTACCGCGACGATAGGTCGTTTGTAATGGCCGATATTCCCGGAATAATTGAGGGCGCCCATGAAGGGAAAGGTCTTGGACTAAGATTCCTGCGCCACATAGAGCGCAACTCCATGCTGCTATTCACGGTACCTGCCGATTCCGAGGATATATATGCCCAGTACGAAATTCTGGTTAACGAACTCAAAATGTATAACCCGGAACTGCTCGATAAGAAAAGGGCTCTGGCCATAACCAAGCGCGACCTGGTTGACAAACAAGCTAAAAAGAAAATTGCAGATCATCTGCCCGATATACCCGCCGTGTTTATCTCATCGGTTACCGGCGAGGGCATCGACCGGTTGAAGGACATGCTTTGGGAAAACCTAAATCAACAGTTGCTATGATTGATTACCTGGTAAAGCTCGACACCGATTTATTCCTTTTCCTAAACGGGCTACACAGTCCTTTCTGGGATAGCATTATGCAATTTGCTTCGGAAAAGCTAACATGGTTGCCGCTTTACCTTTTGCTTATCTATCTTATTGCCCGTAAGCATAAATGGAACGCCCTTTGGTGGTTGCTGGCCATTGCTGTAGTTGTTCTTTTAGCCGACCAGCTTTCGGTTCACCTTTTTAAAAATGTTTTTCAGCGATTACGGCCTTGCCACAATCCCGATTTAAGCGGTGTTATCCATCTTGCGGGTAGTTGTGGGGGTAAGTTCGGCTTTGTGTCCTCGCATGCAGCCAATACCTTTGGTGTAGCAGTTTTCCTAAGTATGCTGTATAAGAACCGCTGGGCTACTATTGGTGTGCTGATTTGGGCAGCGTTTGTTTCATACAGCCGCATATACCTCGGGGTGCATTACCCCGCCGATTTGCTTGTAGGAGGATTACTGGGTAGTGCCGTTGGCTATGGTGTGTGGCATTTAGCTAATCGCCTGATGAACAGGTATTCAAAGGCATAAAATCCATTTTACGCACTTCGATATTATTGCACAATGAATAAAACGATCCGAATCCTAAGACATATACCCAATGGCATAACATTGCTAAACCTCTTTTCGGGCTGCCTATCAATTGTTGCCGCATTCGAAGGCCGCTTGGAGTTGGCTGGTTTGCTTATCATAATTTCGGGTATTCTCGATTTTTTGGATGGCTTTACCGCAAGGCTAATCGGATCATACACGCAGCTTGGCAAGGAACTCGATTCACTTTCCGATGTGGTAAGTTTTGGCGTGGCACCAGCGTTTATTCTTTACCACCTGCTTCGCAACAGCCTAGGCATTAGCAATTGCCATGGCATTTTCCAAGGTCATCTAATTCTGATTGTCCCTTTTGTGGTTGCAGTTTTCTCATCGCTTCGCCTGGGGCTATTCAATATCGATGATCGGCAAACCAGCTCATTCATCGGATTGCCAACACCTGCAAATGCCTTTTTGATAATTGGATTGGTTTTTGGTTCAAATAGCACTTGGGCAGGGATATTTAATTCAATTGTTAGCTCACCAGCTATTCTAATAGCGCTCTCACTCGTGCTTTCGTTCCTTTTGGTTAGCGAGCTACCAATGTTCTCACTCAAAATTAAGTCGCTAAAACCTGCTATTGCATACAAACAGTTAACCTTCCTGATGGGAGCAATTATATTTATGGTGGTTTTCCAAAAGGCATCGCTCTCAATTATCATTGTGTGGTACATTATCCTATCCGTTATCTACTATTTTTGGGATAGATTGATAAAGAAAGATAATAGGAATGAATAAATGCAATTTTTGGCTAATTTTGTCAGAAGTTAAATCGATATAAAATGAAGTTTTTAGTTGAAATCAATGTAATGCCCCTAAAGGCACTACTCGATCCGCAGGGAAAAGCTGTTAATGCAACCCTACACGGAATCGGATATAAGGAAGTAGCCAATGTTCGTATTGGAAAGCATATCAACCTTGAAATTGAGGCACCCAGCCGTGAGGTGGCCATGGAAAAGGTTACCGAAATCTGTTCAAAAGTGCTTTCGAACCCCGTAATGGAAGGATACGATTTTAAGCTAACCGAGGTAACCGATTAAGGATTACTCGCCATTGGTTAGGCGGTTGCCACGCAATATTTCGGCCTGTTTCTTTATGGATTCCTTGTGAACCAGTTGAAGCAGGCTTTTTATGTATTCCTCATCGAGCCCTAATTTTTTACCGCACTCAATGCGCGATTCAAGGATATTCTCCCACCTACGTAGCTGAAAAATTGTAACGTTATTATTTCGTTTATACTCCCCTATTTGCTCTACAAGCCGCATGCGGTTGGCAAGCAGCTCAATGATTTGCTGGTCGATGGAGTCTATTTTGTTTCGCACTTGCTCCAGGAAATCGGCAAACTCGGTGTTAGCCGATGAGGATTGGTGAAATGTTAATGCCGACAGCATCTGCAGAAAAGCGTCGGGCGTTAGTTGCTGGCGGGCATCACTAAGGGCTACAACCGGGTTGGGATGAACCTCAACCATAAGTCCGTCCATCGAAAGGTCGAGCGAGCGCTGGGCAATTTCGGGTACCAGACTTGCCGTTCCGGCAATATGGCTAGGGTCGCAAATGATGGGGAGGCTGGGAATACGGCTTTTAATGTCGATAACTAGCTCCCACTTAGGAATATTTCGTAATCGCGAACGCTCATATGGGTGAAACCCGCGGTGGATGGCAGCTAAACGCGTTATACCCGAACGCCACATGCGTTCAATAGCGCCAATCCAAAGCTCAAGGTCAGGGGTAATGGGGTTTTTTATCAGCACAGGAATATTGGTTCCGGCAAGTGCCGATGCCAGCTGTTCTACCAGGAAAGGGTTTGTGGTGGTGCGAGTGCCCACCCAAACCATATCGATACCCTGCGTTAAGACCTGCTCAACATGTTGTGGCATTGCCACCTCAGTAATGACTGCCATGCCGGTTTCGTCCTTCACCCGTTTTAGCCATTGCAAACCCTTTTCACCAACTCCTTCAAACCCACCAGGACGAGTCCGGGGCTTCCACACACCAGCCCTAAAAACCTTAACCCGACCATCGCTAGCCAGCGCATGGGCGGCAGCCAACACCTGCTCCTCACTTTCAGCACTGCATGGTCCTGCAATAATTAACGGATAGTTAAGATTTAAGTTCCACTCAGCTATAGGAGATATATCAATTTGAGGTTCCAACTTTGTATTTTTTACCATTAGCAAAGTTAACCTTAAATTTCTTGTTTTGTTTACAAAACATCGTATTGACTGCCATATCGCTCAGCCAAACCGGGTTCAAACTGGGGCTTTTTGGGGTAAAGTATTGTTTTTAACATGGTTTTATGCCAGCCTGTTCGCTTGAGGAAATGGCGGTAGGTTTCACTTTCCCAGTAAAAATTACTGTAAACCACTACTTGCGGAGAAACATACAAGTATGTGTGAGCTATAATTGGATTAACTCCTTGTTGCTCATATTTCGGATTTTTTGTATTAGCCAAGAACGTTATGCCACGGTTACCACACTCGACGCGTAAGTTTTCGATTATTCTATAGTATATTGAGAGGCTCTCGGTGGTGAACGGTGTAAAGTAACTCCCACCAATATCCATAATGGGCCTAACCTGAAGGGCGTTTATGGGGTATTTCCCAAACACATCGAAGAAAATTAGTAGTTCCTCAATATTTTCGGGGTTGGCCGTGTAGTTAACTCGAAGCGAAAAATCAACCTTGCCATCACTTTTAAGCAGATTGATATTTTCAAGTAAATCGATTAACTTATTCCACTTAGCGCCTACCATGAACCGTTCGTAGGTTTCCTTTATTGCACCGTGAACCGAAAGGGTAAGTTCATTTAGCCCAAGGCGGCTTAAGGTTTCCAAATCGGTTTTAGATACTAGCTGTCCGTTTGTAACCATACCAACGTGTGGAACACCATACTTTTTGGCCAGTTCGACCAGATAGAAATAATTGGGATGAACGGTTGGCTCTGCGCCACACCCAACCATCACCTGCAAGGCATTCCCAAACAGATTTTTAGCCAACAGGTTGAGCTCATCTCTTGAAAATTTTTGGGGTTCCGATTTCCTGCTTCTGCTAAAGTAACACATCAGGCAACGTAGGTTGCATGCAAAAATAGGATCAATCCGAACCGAGTAATATCGTCGGTTCAAGATATGTGCGATAAAGATTAGGAGTAACTTTATGCGGTTACTCCTAATATAACGGTTAAACTTAAGCAGCCTGTAAATGTTCATCAAGTTGATATTGATGCAGGCAAATCTACATCATTTTAACTCATTGGGGTTCTTCTTTTCCCAAAACTTTACAGCCCAAACCGATAATAAGTAACTTATATAAATAAGCACGGGCCAACTTGCCAACCAAAGTATTTCGTTTATGAATCTCATAGCCGTAAGTATTAGTAAACGTGTGTTTCGTTTTTCATCTCTTCATCATCTATCTTCTTTACATCAATGCTTTTCCAAGCATGCCAGATGTATGCCACTACAAAGGGTATTAGCAGCGACACTACGCTCATCACCGTTAAGGTGAACTTGCTCGATGAGCTATTGAAAATGGTAAGTGAGTGCTGCAAGTTAAATGTTGATGGATAATAAGCGGTGTTGTTGTACCCGGCAATCAGGAATAGCGAAAGCACGGCAAGCAATGTACCAACTCCTGTAAACCAAATCCCTTTGGTATAGGGCTGAAGGAGCGATTTTATTATACCCCAAAGCACAAGAACCACTCCACCTACAAATAGCACCAACACAATGGGCATTTGGATAAAGTTAAGCAGATACTTATTTTTCTGCATGAAAACATCGCCAGTGGATGGGTTTACAGCAAAACCTTCGCGAATAAATAACCAGATTACAAAGGTTAGGAAGAAAACCAAGAATGGAATGGCATTGTACAGGAGGTGCTTGCGGGAACGGGCAAGAATATCGGGGTGGTTGATATGGTTCATAAAGTAAAGGAGAGCTAACACCCTTGCCAAAAAGAACACAGCCAAACCCAGCGATACATTATGCAGGTTCAGCGTAGCCTCCAGGCCATGCCAAGGTGTTTCCCACGATGAAATTACCGGGTTATTGATGTTGGTTAAGTTAATTTTAGCCACTGAGAACTGCGAACCTGTGAAAAATGTAGCAACAGCAGTGCCTAGCAGTACGGTTCCCAAAAGTCCGTTTATGAAAAGGAAAACCTCAAAGGTTTTTGGGCCCAAAAAGTTATTTGGTTTACTGCGGTATTCATACGATACAGCTTGAATAACAAAGCAAAACAGTATAGCCATCCAAACCCAGTAAGCACCTCCAAAACTGGTGGAGTAGAAAAGCGGAAACGAAGCAAATAAAGCTCCGCCAAATGTAACCAACGTAGTAAATGTGAACTCCCATTTACGACCAAGAGCGTTAACAATCATTGTTCGCTCCATTTCGGTTTTTCCAATGGTATAAATCAGGGTTTGTCCGCCTTGAACAAAAAGCAGAAAAACCAACAAAGCCCCTAGTAGCGATACGATAAACCACCAGTAGTGCTGTAAGAAAATGTATGTAGTGTCAACCATAACTATTTCCCTCCATCTTTAGGTCCTTTTTTTATTTGGGTAAACATAATTCGAAGCTCAGCAATTAGAAGCGTAGTGAATATGATGAAGAAAAGGAAGAATGTAATTTGAACAGCGCTGGCATCGATTCGAGAAACAGCTGCAACCGTAGGTAGGATGTCTTGTATAACCCAGGGTTGCCGGCCAACCTCGGCAACAATCCATCCAGCCTGGCTGGCAATGTAGGCAAGCGGAATCATCAGAATTGATAAACGCAATAGCCATTTGTTTATTTGGTATCCTTTGAAATAGATAAGGTAGAGCATTAAAATAAAGAAGGCAATAAACAGAAAGCCCAGCCCAACCATAATGTGGAAGCTGTAAAAGGTAAGTGGGACATTTGGTATGATACTCTTGGGGTTGTTGAGGTACCCATACCCAAAGTATTCAAAGTTCTCATCAAGTATTCCACGATGATAGGCCATGGCAATGGTGTCGCCAGCCTCCTTTGCATTTTTGTAGTCGGCAAGGGCCTGTATAGCAATTCGCCCACGCTCAATCTTCTGCTCGGCCGATAAGGCAACCATCTTGTTGCCGTCTTTATCGGTATAGGTATATCCACCTTCAACAATATCTTTCACACCCGGAACAAAGGCATCGCCTGAGCGGTAACCCAAAAAAGAAAGGAGTTTTGGAATTTGAATCCGGAACAGGAAAGGGTCTTTTTCATCGCCATACTCCTTACCCGGAGTAAGCGCCCCGATTACAACCAGGGGAGCACCCTCTCTACCCTCGTAGAGGCCCTCCATAGCAGCCAACTTCATGGGCTGCTTTTGGGCAACCTGGTATGCTGAACCGTCGCCCGTAAAGGCAAGAAAAATGGATGTTATCAACCCAAATACTGATGCAATTATTATGCTTTGCTTGGCCAACAGAATATTTCTACCTTTAAGTAAATACCAAGCGCTAATCCCAACTACAAAAAGAGCAGCCAGCACATAACCCGATGAGATGGTATGGAGGAATTTGTTTACAGCTACTGGCGAAAGTAGCACCTCCCAGAAATTGTGCATCTCATTTCGAGCCGTATCGGGGTTAAAGTGCATTCCGGCTGGATACTGCATCCATGCGTTGGCAACAAGTATCCATAGCGCCGACAGATTTGCCCCTAGGGCTACAAGCCAAGTGGAGATTAGGTGAAACTTTTTGCTAACCTTATTCCACCCGAAAAACATCACGGCTATAAAGGTCGATTCCATAAAGAAAGCCATGATGCCCTCAATGGCCAGCGGGGCGCCAAAAATATCGCCAACAAACCAGGAGTAGTTGCTCCAGTTGGTTCCGAACTCAAACTCCAGAATAATCCCAGTTGCCACACCTATGGCAAAGTTTATCCCAAAAAGTGTCATCCAGAACTTGGTAATTCGTTTCCACTCCTCATCGCCGGTTTTGTAGTACAACGTTTCCATGAACGCCACTATAAAAGCCAGCCCCAGAGTAAGAGGGACAAATACCCAGTGGTACATGGCCGTAAGGGCAAACTGTGCCCTCGACCAGTTTACTAACGATAGGTCGAAGTGTTCCATGCGTTTTACTATTTAGGTTTGGTTGTAAGCTGTTCAATCACATAATTACTGCGTTCCTCATCGGTTTTAAAGTTACGTTTAAGGATGTTAGGGAAAAAGAAGACCTTGAGTACGGCAAACATTACAAAGAGTTTGATAAGGATTATTATCCAAAGGGTTTTCCCAATGGTCATGCTCTTAAAACCCTCGTAATAGAATCGAAATATCCTTTTGAGTATGTTCATGACATTATTATAT
>Ga0209614_1000023_pt1 | contig 124256 bp, 107 predicted proteins | sample BlaSprsedimmetaG_FD_185484 | JGI IMG/M metagenome (GOLD analysis project Ga0209614, IMG submission 185484) | Hot spring sediment bacterial and archeal communities from California, USA to study Microbial Dark Matter (Phase II) - Blank Spring... ... | reverse complement strand
CGTTCCCAAAAAGGATCGGAAACCTCCCATGACTGAACCTTTGGCATGTTGTCCTCCATGATCAAGGTTGAACATGGAGGACAACATGCCAGAAATGCGAAATAAAGTCCACATTATTTACGGATAAGCTCTAAATACAGGACCGCTGCACCGACAAAACCGAAAATGGCGACTACTATGGGCATCAAAATCACGGACACCAAACCTGAGATCGCCGCGCCGACAGGTGCTATCCCCATCAGGGAGAGCACTGCAAGGACGAGTCCGGACACCAGTCCAAGGACAACCATGAACACCAGAGGCGGGACAAATCCGCCGGTCTTGGGCATCCTGCTGAAAAAACCTTTTGGATTGGTAATTACCTCAATGGCCGTAGGAAAAATGTTTTTCAACTGCTCCTGTACCACTCCCTGCACATTGTGCTCCTGATTCATGACGCCTCCTTGCTTGTCTTAACGGATAAGGATCGTGTCCCCCATTGTTAATAAGATAACAAGCTAATGCCCGCTACGCAAGCATTGGTGGGGTATTTTACCGCAGGATGCCCTGTGATGGTCATGATCTGCAACGTCAGGCGGCAGAGGAAAATGGCCATTCTTTAAGAGAAAGGGCAAACCTGTTGGCAGTGCCTTCGTATTCAGGCAGGTTGAGGTCAACCTGAGAATATTATTCCATCAAGACCAACGAATCATCAAACCCTTTCCTTTCCAATTCAAAAGAAAACGGTTCGATCAAGGTGACCAGAACATTTCTCCGAACACCGATCGACTTGGCCGCGGATACGTCCCCAACGAGAAGATCCAGGGACTTTTCATGCCTGCTGTTCATCAAGTCGCTGACCAGCCTGACGCCGAATCCCTGCACGTAGACCCTCTTGCCCAGCCAACCCTTCAAATCGTGGGAAACCGCGACTGTCCACCCCGGCTTTGGCGTGTGCATCAACGCCGTGTTTTCCGGATCATCATTGCATTCCTGAGGCCTGGCGGTATAGGCGGACAGGCGCAGCCTGTGCGTGTTCGCCTCCCTGTACCCGGCCAAGACGGTGTTGAGCGCCAGATTCTCTTCCCGGATCTCGTCCAGTTCCAGCTCCTTGTCGTGAAATGTCGCCCTGTATCTCTCGAGGATCATTTTCAAAATCTGAATTTCATCCTTGGCTTTCAGCAGTTCCAAATCATTTTTGATGTTGAACCGGTATTCTTTCGTGACCCCGGCAGGCTGTCCGCCGTCGCCGTTCATCGGCTTCAGCGTGTGATAGATGTTCATCAGAGTCAATGCGATGATGATCAGTAATGAATAGCGCATGCCATGATCCTTTTGTGTGGATTAACTCCTTGCATTGTCAAGTCATTTTTCATGCAAACGGAAACAGTCATGCCGCCAGGTCGAAAGCGGCATCAAAACACTTCGTGACAAAACGTGTCCAGTCCCGACGGCTGGACATCCCTGGGCAATGCTCTTCGCCATCCGACCGCCTGTGAAATGTCCTCGCAATGTATACGTTTCCAAAAGCCGCTGTGTACCGCATCCATACCACTACAAGTTCAGCATCGTTCGCGTCAGGAAGACGCTACGGCATTCTGACCAGTCGAAATCCAAACATGGAGATCCGGTCGTCCGGCGAATTTTTGTTCCGTCCGGTGGAGCGCACGAACCATGGGCTGACGTACCAGGAACCACCGCGCAACACCCGGTATTTACTGCCTGAAGTTATAAGCGGATTATTCCGGGAATGACGAGAATACGCCTCTTTGTCGTAGACATCCTCCACCCATTCCCAGACATTACCGCTCATATCAAAAAGACCCAAGGCGTTGGGCGATCTGGTGCCGACAGGTTGAATCCTGCCGGCGCTGTTATTGCTGTACCAGGCCACACGGTCCACGTCGTCCCCTCCGCAATACTTTTCCCGCCTTCCACCAGCCCGGCAAGCATACTCCCACTGCGCCTCCGTGGGAAGACTGAACCCTCCAACGGGGCCGCGGCCATTCAGCCGCGCAACAAAATCCTTCGCCATATTCCAGGAGACATTCTCCACGGGATTGTTGGAGCCCTTAAACCTGGAAGGGTTATGCCCCATGATCATTTCCCATTGGGACTGGGTGACCTCGTATTGACCCATCCAAAAGCCGCTCACGCAAACCTCGTGCTGGGGCTTTTCATGATCTTGACAGTCGCTGGTCCATGGACCACAACCCATCTGAAAACAACCCGCCGGCACCCAGACAAACTCCATACCTGTGGCCGGCTCAGTCCACGACATGTTTGGGTTGGAGTTGACGGCGTCCTGCGGCCTTTGTCTTGCCTCGACCAACCAGCCGTGCTCGCCCCTTTGAAAGGGCTCCGCGATTTTTGATCCTTCCAACACAGATAAATTTTGTGCCAGGGCATGCCCTGATCGTTTTCGTGCCCGGGACGACAGAGCATTATAGGAATTTTCACCTTGGAGTGTTGTGAAGATAACAGATAATTCATCGAAAAATCCCAAAGACAACGAAGCAGAGCGCCTGGCTTCGCCGCTCCCGACCATGACGCGCGGATTCGAATACCCTGTGAAAAACATCGACGCCAAACTGACAATTGCCATAGCCAGCAAGAGCCTGCCCAAGCCGAAGGATAAACCTCGCAAGATACGCATCCTGAAAGTAGCGGTAAAAAGTTAGCCAATTACATACGATTCATGCTTGGATTCAACATTTTGTCATCCAGCGGCCGCAGTGTTCAGGCTTGAAAACAATATCCAGTTGAACTGTTCTCGGGATACGCCCTTCGGCAAAACCAACGACGAAGCCTTCAGGGACAGCCGCCAGTTCAAGAATTCCTGCTTGGCCCGAAATCAAAAAAAACATTTCACAATGATCACACGCAAATGTTGGACTGGATTGCACACATAGACCGAAACAACCCATGCCAACACGACAAAATTATCCGGTATACCGCCTTGACGACCAATACCACCATAACATACCGTTCCATCGAAGCGAAATTGATTCGCCACACACTTGGCAATCCAGGGAATGCTCTTGATCATGACCACCAGACTGTATGATCGTTTTATTCCCTTTTTTGATAACACATGGCGTTTACAAGATTATTTATATCGTATTAATTTTATGTGGTAAAATAAAATTAAACCCCAGTGCGCCCAAAACTAAGCGGACCAAGCCCATGCTGGTCCGTTTTTTTCTGCTTCGTAACACGTATCCGCCATCCATATGAACATCCAACGTACAGCATACGCCTATGGCATGGCCACTGTTCTGCTCTGGTCCACAGTGGCCTCGGCTTTCAAAATTTCTCTGCGCCATGTGGATTATTTCCAGTTGCTGTGCGTCTCCACCCTGGTTTCCGCCCTGACCCTGCTGCTGGCCCTGGCGACTCAGGGAAAATTGAAAACCCTTCGAGACCTGTCCCGAAAAGATTTGCAGCGCTCGGCCTTGCTGGGTCTGCTCAATCCCCTGCTCTATTACTTGATCCTGTTCAAGGCCTATGACCTGCTACCGGCCCAGGAAGCGCAACCTTTGAACTACACCTGGGCCATCACCCTGGCCCTGCTTTCCATTCCTTTCCTGGGCCAGCGTATTACGGGCCGTGATTTCCTGGCCATGGGAGTCAGCTACCTGGGGGTGCTGACCATCTGCACCCGAGGCGACGTCCTGGGACTGTCTTTTGCCGATCCTTTGGGGGCTGGTCTGGCCCTGGGCAGCACCGTGATCTGGGCCATATACTGGATTTTCAACACCCGGGACACAATGGACCCGGTGCTGCGGCTGTTCTTGAATTTTGCCTTCGGCTGCATCTACATACTGCCCGTGACTTGGTTGTTCTCCGACCCCCTGACCGTGAATCTGCCCGGACTGCTGAGTTCGGCCTACGTGGGCGTATTTGAAATGGGAGTCACCTTCATCCTCTGGCTCAAGGCCCTCAAGCTCTCCCAAACCACGGCACAGGTGGCCAACTTGATCTATTTTTCGCCCTGTTTATCCCTGCTCTTCATCCGCGTGTTTGTTGGCGAAACCATCCTGCCCTCCACCATTACGGGCCTGGTTTTGATCATCCTGGGCAACGTGATCCAAAAAAAAATAAAAACATGACCAATAACCAACGATCCGCGCAAATTTTCAACAAATTGCACGATCTATTTCCCTTGCCAGTCACGATGCTGGCCTGGAAGAATCCCTGGGAGCTGCTGGTGGCCACAGTGCTGGCGGCCCAATGTACGGACGCCAGGGTGAACATGGTCACCCCGAAATTCTTCCAACGCTGGCCCGGTCCTGGGGAGCTGAGCCGGGCCTTGGTTTCAGACGTCGAGCAGATGGTTCATTCCACAGGCTTTTTCCGACAAAAAGCCAAAAACCTGGTGGCTGCCGCCAAGATCATCATGCGGGAACACTGCGGGCAGGTACCCGACTCCATGGCCGAACTGCTCACCCTGCCCGGAGTGGCCCGTAAAACCGCGAATATAGTGCTCTCAAACGCCCTGGGCAAACACGAGGGCATTGCCGTGGACACCCATGTCCGGAGACTGTCCTTCCGACTGGGTCTGACAACTTCAACAAATCCGGCTGTCATTGAAAGAGACTTGATGTTGCTCTTCCCCAGGCAACAGTGGGGAGACATCAACCATCTCCTGGTGCTCTTCGGCCGGGACACCTGCACGGCACGCAAGCCGCGCTGCCAAGATTGCGTGCTGGAGGGCCTTTGCCCAAAAAAGGGACTCGGAACATGAAAACAATGATTTTCCCCGAGCACCTTTTGTTGCCGATGGCTCTTTCCACCCGGTTGCCGCGCTGCCTTGAGAAAGCGCATTGCCCCAAGTCGAAAAAACCTTTGGACTCTTATCACCAACCCGTCACTCCAAGCGCATGACAATGAACACTGGCGACTTTCAATTGCTGGCCACTGACGACAGGGCCAGAACCGGACGATTGGCCACGGCCCACGGGATCATTCAAACGCCCGTGTTCATGCCCGTGGGCACTGTGGGATGCGTCAAGGCCCTTAGCCCCGACGATCTGCGGGATGTGCACGCCCAGATCATCCTGGGCAACACCTATCACCTTTATCTGTTACCCGGCGACGAACTCATCGCCCGCCGGGGCGGCCTGCACGCCTTTTCCGGCTGGCAGGGTCCAATTCTTTCGGACAGCGGCGGCTTTCAGGTGTTCAGCCTTCAGTCCCTGCGCAAGATCAGCGAGGGCGGAGTGGAATTCCGTTCCCACAGAGACGGTTCCAAACACTTTTTTTCACCGGAAAAGGTGATCTCCATCCAGCGCAACCTGAATTCGGACATCATGATGGTTTTGGACGAATGCGTGCCCTATGGTGCTGACAGGGGCTACACGGAGAAATCCCTTGGGCTGACCGCGCGCTGGGCCGCGCGCAGCCGGGAAGCCTATCCGCCCGGTTCAGGCCGGCAACTGCTCTTCGGCATTGTCCAGGGCGGCTTTTTCCCGGATCTGCGTACCAAAAGCGCACAGCAGGTCTGCAGCCTGCCCTTTGACGGCTTCGCCATCGGCGGTCTGAGCGTGGGCGAATCCAAGCCGTTGATGCTGGAGATCATGCGCCACACTGCCTCACTTCTTCCCGAAAAGAAACCTCGTTACCTGATGGGCGTGGGCACGCCCATGGACATCCTGGATGGAATCGAGGCGGGCATCGACATGTTCGACTGCGTGCTGCCCAGTCGCAACGCCCGCAATGGAACCCTGTATACCTCCCAGGGCAAAGTGAACATCAAGCGTGCGGAATACAAAGAGGACGACGGCCCTCTGGATCCCGACTGCGGATGCTACGCCTGCACCCGCTTTTCCCGGGCCTATCTGCGCCATCTCTACGTGGCCCGCGAGCTCCTGGCCTACCGTCTGAATACCATCCATAATCTGCACTATTACCTGGAATTGACCCGCTGCGCGGCCCAAGCCATTGCACAGGGCGAATTCCAGTCATTCAAGGCCAAGATAGGGGCTGTCTACGACCATGACCGCTTGTAAACCAAATTACTGGATGCCGAGTTTTTCCGAACCGGTTTCGGCCCGCAGTTTTGGCAGGCACTGCGGGTAGCGGTCCTGGATGAAGGCCAGCAGCTTCTCGCGTACATCACAGCGCAATTCCCAGGCTGCGCCAGCGTCTTCGGCGCTCATCAAGGCTCGCAATTCCAAGGTCCGATCCGTGGCATTGGTCACCTGCAAGCCCCAGGCCCTCTTGTCCCACAACGGATTGTTTTGAAGGATGCGATGCAGTTCGGCGCGGACCTGATCCACTGGAATGGTATAGTCCGTATATAAGAACACCGTGCCTAGAATGTCCGCAGATACCCTGGTCCAGTTCTGGAACGGCTTCTCCATGAAATAGGTGATGGGCACGATCAACCGCCGTAAGTCCCAGATCCGTAGCACCACGTAGGTCAAGGTGATCTCTTCGATCCTGCCCCATTCATTTTCCACAATCACCACGTCGTCCAAACGAATGGGCTGGGTCAGGGCCACCTGAATCCCGGCGATCAGGGTGGCGATGCTGCGCTGGGCCGCGAAGCCGGCAATGATGCTGATCACCCCGGCCGATGCCAGCAGGCTGACGCCGATCTGGCGCACATTGTCCAGAGTCATGAGCATGGAGGACACCGCAATAATGGCGATCAGAAAAATCAGCACCCGCCGCAGGATCCCCAGCTGGGTGTGAATCTTGCGCGCCTTGAGGTTGTCCCGCACTTCCAGCTGAAAACGCCGCAGCAGCATATCCTGAAAAACAGCCGTCAGCCGAATCAAGGACCAGGCCACGGCCAGGATGAACAACATGCTCAACACATGGCGCGAGGTTGCCAGCACTTCCGGCGGAAGGATCAAAGTCGGTGCGGCGATCATCAGCACCAGCAAAGGAAAAAGCAATCGGGATGGTGCGCTAAGATGCCTGGGAATCAGGGCCAGGGAACTTTCCGTCTTTATGGCGGCAATCCGGCGCAAGATATAAAAAAGAATGCCATGCAGCAGCAATCCCAGAAAAAGCGCTCCAGCAATAATGGCCCCGGCCACGATCAAGACGCGCCAATCAATGTCCATCACACTGGTGAAAACAACAAGGGAATCATGCATCCGTTGCAACCTCGAGATTATCCAGCCTGGGCGTCGTAACTCCGCATTTTTTTGGCCAGCTCCTTCCAGTTGCACTGCTGCAAAACCCGCACCTGGCGATGGATATGACGCTCCTTGATGGCGACTTCCTTGTCCCGTTCGTCGGTGAGCCCATAAAAAGGCAAGGTCACCCAGAAGGCCGCGTTCATGTATTCCTCCAGAGGAGTGAGCACGTCTTCCCTCCGGGAATAAAAGGGGTCTTCGTTTTCCGCGCAGGGCGTGTCGAAAACGTTGAATTGGCGACAGGCCATGGGCCGCATGGGATGAATCACGCAAACGTCATGCACCAGAAAAGGACAGGACGCCCCTTCCTGAAAACCATCCAATTGCTCGGCCAAAAGCCGACGCTCCTCTCCTGTAACCTGTTCCGTGCAATACCAGGCCATCCCGGCCATTTCCAAAGGATAGATCGGCACCGCGGCATGGATTCGACAACAATTCGCACAGCCCTTTTTACAGGCCAGAACGCGTCCCCTGGCCCGGCCTTGCTGCTCCAGGGCTTGCTCCACTCCTTGGTCCACCACGGAATAGGCGTCCAAAAGCTGTTTCAACCAAGCGTGTTCGGCTTCCGCGTCAGGGAATGCCAGACGTTTTTGGGGATAGACATGCAAGATTTCCATTCATTCCTCCGGTAAGTCCAATGCGTTCCAACGTTCACGGCGTCTTGACCCCCGTGCCTGGAACGCTTTTAGCAACCCGGGGAACCCAGGACAAGCCTATTGCCGGAAGTCCGAAAGAGAGACTGTTGAATCGCCTTGAATTTCAAGGACCGGAGGGGTATATAATCAACTGAACATTCGGCCGCTTGCCGTAAAAACATGCACCTTTCCCCCATCCCAGGGTTTATGAAGTGATCAAACGCTTTGCTGTTTCCATTGTTGTCGTCTTTTTGATCCTGTCCGGGGCGATCTTCGGATTGGCCTTCAAGGCCAACAAGGAACTGGAACGGATTGTCTCCGGACAATTCAATGAACAGCAACTCGTTCTGGCCCGAAAAATCGCCGACGACATTGAGGTCAATTTTCAGATTCTCGGCGCAGCCCTGCGTAATGTCAGTCAGGAATGCAGTCGGGCCAGGGCCGATGGTCGCGATGAAACCGTCAACTTCCCGACCCAGTTCGACTTTCTCCAGGATTGGGGAATACTGGGCCTCGGCATGGCCCATCCGCAGCGTCCGGAATCAACAATTTTCTTGAACAACGACTGGAGCAGCCTGGAGCAGCTGGACATCCAGCTTTCGGATTTTGTTCCCTTGAGCGCCTCCCATGAGCATCCGGAAAAAACCGTACTCTTAAGCCGCACCCTACAGCCGAGAAACGGTCCTTTTGCCAACCGCTGGGTGATGGTCATGGCCACACCTGGTTTCTGTCCGACCGACACCACCATGACCAATCATGAAGATCCCCTTTTTGTTTTCATCCTGGACGCCCAGAGCATTGCCCGGCGGTTTGCCCAGGGAGTCCGATCCGGCCAGACCGGCTATCCCTGGGTCATTGATCACAAAGGCTATTTCATGTTTCATGTGGAAGAGGAATTCATCGGACAAAACTCCTTGACCGTCCGGCAATTGCGCAACCCTCTCCTGTCATACCAACGCATCAACGATCTGGTCGTCAATCGCCTGCTCAAGGGCCATGAGGGCATGGACTGGTATATATCCGGCTGGCACTGGAACACCATTGGAGAAATAAAAAAGCTGCTGGCCTTCAGTCCCATTCACCTCTCACTTGACTCGAACGAACATCTCTGGTCCGTGGGCCTGGCCGCGCCGGACACAGAGGTCTACGGCTTGATCAGACCCATGGTCCTTCGCCAATGGCTGATCGTGGGCTTGTTTTTCGTACTGGTGATGACCAGTTTTGCCGCCTTTCTGTACATCGCCTTGCGCTGGTCCGAGGCGTTGCAGCGCGAAGTCGACAAAAAAACGGAACATCTGACCCGTTCGGAAAACGAACTGCGCAAGGAACGCGACAAGGTCAAAGAAAGCATGGACCAGCTTATCTTGACCCAGGAAAAGCTCGTGCTTTCCGAAAGGTTTGCGGCCATCGGCGAAGCCGCTGCCCATCTTTCCCACGAAATCAAAAACCCGTTGATGCTCATCGGCGGCTTTGCCCAGCAAATCCTGCGGACCTTGCCCGAGGGGGACCAACGATGCGAGAAGCTGCGCATCATCACCGAAGAGGCCAAACGCCTGGAGGCCATGCTCATGGAAGTCCGCGATTTTACCCGGCCCCTGAAGCCAAAAAAATCCATCGCGAATCTCAATGATACGATCCGGGAAGTCACGGCTTTGCTGCAGGAGAGCATCCAGTCCCAACACATCCGACTCAGTCTCCAACTAGCCGCCGACCTGCCGTCATGCTCCTTCGATGCGGACCAGATCAAGCAAGTGCTTCTGAACCTGACCAAAAACGCGCTTGAAGCCATGCCCAAGGGCGGGGAATTGACCATTTCCTCCCAAGTGCACAACAACCATGCCCATATCTCGGTGGCCGACACCGGGGAGGGCATTTCCCCAGACAAGATAAAAAGACTGTTTCATCCATTCTTCACCACCAAGCAAAAGGGTACCGGTTTGGGTCTGGCCGTAAGCTACAAGATCATCCAGGATCATGACGGGGATATTACCGTGCAAAGCCGCAAGGGCAAAGGCAGCAGATTCCTCATTTCCTTGCCCATGGATGCAAAACCAACATCGAACGCCGCGGAGACAACGGGAAAAGGGGGATAATATGGATCGACTGATGGTTCTCAGAATTCAGGGCGCATTTGAACTGACCGCGTTGATTTTCTTTTTTTCCGGATATTTCGGCGGATCCTCCTGGTTGATGATCCTTGGCGGGATCATGCTGGTGGCGGACAACCTGATGACCATCCTCCTGGGCCTGGCCACTCCACTGCTCCCCCTGGGCGTGTCCGCCCTGCTGGCCCTGGTGATCGTCCCCTGGTATGCCGGAGTTTTTCTGGGCTGTTCCATTTTTACTCTGCTTGGAGTTCCAAACTCCGCTCGCAAACTGTGGAATCCGGAACGGGTTCTGGCCGACGCCCAGCGGGTTGATGCAGAACGCCAAGCAAAACAGCAATAGCATATCTGCCACCACCCGCACAGCAACAATCTCTCTTAACAGCATCAAATATTCAAAACAGCCATCCATTCGCCCCTGCTGGACATAGATTGTTTTCCAGGAGATAAAAACATGATTCTCGTCCCTCAAGGATTCCTCTTCGCGGTGGCCAAAGCTGGCTTCAAATACGCCAAACGCAACGACTTGACCGTGATTCTCAGCGAAACTCCCTGCTCCTGGGCCGCAACATTGACCCGCAACCTATTTCAGGCCGCACCGGTGCTGGTAATCAAGGAACGCTTGGCAACAGACAATCCCTGCTGCGGCGTGGTCGTTAATGCCGGACAAGCCAATGCCTGCACAGGGGATCAGGGTTTGACCGACTGCCGAGAGTCTTTGAACATCACGGCCCGGATGCTGGGGGTGAAAACAAGAGAACTATTGCCGGCATCCACCGGGGTCATCGGTGACCGGATCAAGCTGGAACGCTGGACAAAGGCCCTGCCCGGCCTGCGGGACAGCCTGGGCAAGGCCACGGCCCTGGACGCGGCGCAAGCGATCATGACCACGGACAAATTCCCCAAGCTGGCGTGGCGCAAAGTGCACCTGCGTCAAGGCGAAGTCCGGGTGATGGGCATGGCCAAAGGCGCGGGCATGATCTGTCCGAACATGGCCACCATGCTCGGATTCATCATTTGCGACGCAAGCGTGGATCAGAGATGGTGGCGGAAAACCTTGAAGACTTGCGTAAACAACAGTTTCAACCGAATCACCGTGGACGGAGACACCAGCACCAATGACTGCGTACTGGCCCTGGCCAACGGCCGATCCGTCGCTGTTGTTGAAAAAGGGGAGCTGAACATGGTGGCCAAAGCCCTGGCTCAAGTTTGCAAGGAGTTGGCCGGGCTTATCGTGCAGGATGCCGAGGGCGGGACCAAGGTGATTCATATCCGGGTCAGCGGGGCCAAAAGTACCAGACAGGCCGCACTGGCAGCTCGGGCAGTGGGCCACTCTCCCCTGGTGAAAACGGCCATGTACGGCCAGGATCCCAATTGGGGCCGGATTGTAGCCGCGTTGGGCCGCAGCGGCGCGGCATTCGACCCGAATCAGGTCAGCGTTGCCTTGGCTGGACAAACGATTTTTCATCGTGGCGCCCCGGCGTCCCTGGATTATGACGATATTCTAGCCGCGTCTCTCCAAAAACAGGATCTGCACATGGACATCTCCCTGGGACAGGGGCCAGGGGAGTATACCCTGCTCGCCTCGGACCTGACCGAAGAGTATATTCGGATCAATGCTCGATACAGGACATGATCGAGTGACAAGTACAAAGCGGACGACCCAGAATTGCAAGGAAAGTGCAATCGTGGACCATATCTCACGCACAGGCCATCAATTGTCTCGTAATCCTTGCCCTCCACCTTTTGCCCTGTATGCCCCCCAGAGCAGGATAATGCCCAAAACCGCCAAAGGCAGGGAAAGCGCTTGCCCCATGGTCATCCAGCCAAAGGCTATGAACCCGAGATGAGCATCCGGTTGTCGGAAAAACTCAACCATGAAGCGGAAAAAGCCATAGCCCAGGACAAACAGACCCGAGACAGCCATGGTCGGCCTAGGTTTTGCTGAAAAGATCCAAACCAGGAGAAAAAGGGTCAGCCCCTCAAAAAATGCCTGATAAAGCTGGGAAGGGTGCCGGGGCACAAACCCTCCGGACGGGTCGGCAAAGATCATGGCCCAAGGCACGTCCGTGGCCCGCCCCCAAAGTTCGCCGTTGATGAAATTGCCGATCCTGCCCGCGCCCAGGCCGATGGGTGCCAGGGGGGCCAAAAAATCACTGACCTGGAAAAAGCTGCGCCCGGTACGCCGGCCAAAAAACCACACTGCCACAAGGACGCCCAGAAAACCGCCATGAAAGGACATACCCCCCTTCCAGATCTTTACTATTTCCAAGGGCTGAGCCAGAAATGTCGAGAAATCATAGAACAGCACATATCCCAGGCGTGCGCCGAGAAGAAGTCCCAACGCGCAATAGGTGATCAGATCCGGCATTTCATGGGGATGCCAGCCCGAATCTGTTCGCCTGGCCCGTAAATATCCTAGAAACCAAGCCGCCATGAATCCAATCAGATACATCAAACCGTACCAGCGGATTTGCAGGGGGCCAACGGCAAACGCCACGGGATCAAAGTGCGGATGATACACGGCTTCGCGCCTTTGCAGAAAATGGGATCATTGGTTTGTCACTTAGCGGTTTGACCTTGGAAAATGCAGCATGAAACGACAAAAAACCAAGACCGGACGTTTTTGTTCGCAACCCCCAGGCGCAAAAATATGCACCCCCTGGAAGCCTCAACCTTGAACCATCAACCGGAGTCCTTATGCAGGAAGTATGCGCCACACACACATCCCTGACCATGGCCGTACAAATGCTGCCCTCGGATGCCAATCCCTACGGCAGCATTCATGGGGGAATTATCATGAAACATATTGATACGGCCGCGGGCATTGTCGCCATTCGCCACGTTCGAGGCAATGCCGTAACCGCATCCATTGATCGCCTCGACTTCCATTACCCGGCATATGTGGGAGATCTGCTCATGCTCAAGGCCGGGATCAACCTGGTCGGAAGAACATCCATGGAGGTTGGGGTCCGGGTTGAGGCAGAAAATCTCCTGACAGGAAAAATCCGGCATACGGCATCGGCCTATCTGACCTTTGTGGCTCTGGATAAAAACGGCCGGCCAGCCCCGGCAAAACCGTATCTTCCTGCAACAATTGATGAAATCCGCCGTCATGACGAAGCCCAAATCCGCCGCAGGATGCGACTTGCGGAAAAAAGCCGGGAACGTCAAGGAGCGCTTTAAAACCGCGACGCACTCCTACTCCAGCGCGGGCTGCATCATATCCGGCTTCAGCCATTCATCTTCCTGGCCAAGCCCCAAAGGCAGGGACATTTCCGGCATGGGAACGGTAACGGCATGAATCTGCAGCTGAAAAAAAATGTCGCCGGGCAAAATTTCCCGTGTTGATTCCAGAATCAACATCTGGCCCGTGGCATCGCTGACCTGCGTGATCAACCCCGAACCCACCACCTGCATCATGCCCTGCTCGAGTCCACTGGATTGTTGCACAATGAGTACGGGAATAGGGATCGGCGAGAATGCCGGCGCCAACAAGGCCACATACGCCCTGGAACGCATTCCGCCCATGGTTTGATTGTCCTGTAGCGACTGAATGATCCCGGCGAAGCGATGTTCCGGAATAAACGTGGCTGTCATCTGCGCTGTCTGCGAGACCCTTCCGGTAATTTGATCCTGCCAGGGGTCGCACAGCAATGGGTGGACCTCTTGATGATCCGATGCCACGGATCGGCTTTCCAGTACGGGCCGAATCAAGGGAGCGCTGTCCACAAACAGATGCAATAAATCCTCGCTTCCCTGAGACCAAATCTGGTCGTGCAACTGCTTGCAAAGCGCATCATAGTCACTGATTTGTTCCGGATTCATGGAAACTGTCAACGTGGTTTCCTGAATCAGGGTCTGTGACGGATAATCCCCGAACAACGCTTCCTGATTCAGTGAAACATTGCCTTGAGGTGCGCAGGCTGCGAGCAGAAACAACACAAGGGCCAATCGGCAATACTTCATGATCCACCTCCCGCACGAAATGTGCATTTCGGAAGTTCGAGTGCAACGCGTGACCGCCTCGACGATTCAGCTGGTGCATTCGATTCGGAACCAGTGATTGAACGAATGTAAGGCAATCCATCATTGCCTGTTTTGTCAAATGTGTCTCTTTGCTGTAGGTATTCCACCATGTGATCGGTTTCAGGGGAGATGCTGATCATATCCCCGACGTACATTGAACCAGGAACTGCGCAATGACAAGCCAAAAAACAAACCAGAACGGGCTTCAAATCACCCTTTCCCTGGAAAAAACCATCTATACCCGGGCTCAGATGGAATCCGTGGCCATGCCTCAGGTGGCGCTGGCCGGACGGTCCAACGTGGGCAAGTCCTCGCTGATCAACTGCCTGGGAAACAGAAAAAACCTCGCCAAGACCAGCTCCACCCCGGGCAAGACCCGTAGCGTGAATTACTACCTTGTGCGTCCGGGTGATTTCTACTTGGTGGACCTGCCAGGCTACGGGTATGCCAGACGATCCAAGTCCGAACGTCAAGCATGGGGCAAATTAATGGACCATTTTTTCAGACAAAATACGCATCTGGTCGGATTGCTGTTAATCCTGGACGCCAGGCTCCCTCCACAAATCCCGGACATGGATCTGACGGCCTTGGCCCAAGGCCTCAACTTGCCGATACTTCCAGTGCTTACCAAGACGGATAAATGCACGCAACGCCAATGCATTGCAACCCGAAAAAACTGGCAGGATGTACTTGGTCCGGATGTCGACCTTTTGTTCTTCTCCTCAAAAACCCGCCAAGGGCGCGAACAGTTGTGGTCGCGGATTCAAGTGTTAATGCATGGCTGACATCCGCCGGGTGTTTGTCGTGCCGCGGCCTTGCATCTGGGAACTTCATCCTTGACCATCTTGTGAGATCTTCAAAAGGGCTTCCCGTCGCCCTCCAAGCGCAACCCCTCCACATCGGATCCAACATTAATTTCGAACAATTTTTTAGAATTGTTGATGACAAACACATTGTCAGCAAGGCTGGCGATCGACCGAAATGCGCTCAAAGCAACCATTCAATGGGCAACAAGGAGATGAACCTGACCCCGGTGCGCTTCCAAAACCCCACACCAGGTTCTGAATCATGACGTATTGTTCCATCTTTGTCCTGTTCAAGCCAATACAGTCGTCCGTCCTCGGCCAAACGGACTTCATAGGCGCTAAACGGCACAAGGGCATCAAAGGTGCCTTTAATTTTCGCGGCCAATGCCGGACTCTCGATGACAAAACCGAGCTCGGTATTCAAGTTTGTTGACCGTGGATCGAAATTGAAAGATCCGACAAAGACTAACGTCTTATCAACGGAAAAAGTCTTGGCATGGAGGCTTGATCCGGAAGTCACGAACAAACCGACGCCCTTACGCTGTCGCGTGTTCGGAGCGATTCTCCGTAATTCGTACAAGGTGACCCCGGCTGCGAGCAAATCTTTACGCCACTTGGCATATCCGGCATGCACAGGCGCTACATCCGTTGCTTCAAGGGAATTTGTCAGCACCCTGATGTTCACACCTTGCCTGGCCAAGGCGGAAAACGCCGAAACTCCCGCGGCAGTTGGCACGAAATAGGGCGAGACCAATTCCATATCCATTGTCGGAACGCCGATGATCTCTCGAAGTTGCTCAGGCAACATGGCCTCAGGCTCGGCCCTGCCCAGTCCTTTGGCCGGATCATCGCTGACCATGCGAATTTCGGTCCATTCCATGGCAAGATTTCCGATCAATAAGTTCGCTATGAAGGGGGTGTCGCGCAATGCATCAATATAAGCCTGGGCCGCTACGCTTTGCTCGGCACTTCTCGCGGTTTCGGCGAGCTGATCCAGCGTGGATGAGGGAATGGACTTTAAAATCAGTTCACCGGGATAAGACGATTCACTGGCCCAATAACGGTCAAAATCGGCGGTCACCTCATCGACCACTGGACCGACGGCCAAAATGTCCAGGTCGGCAAAAAGCATGCCCTCAGCGGCGCCGAAGTACTCGTCCCCGATGTTCCGGCCACCGACAATGGTGACTTGGTTGTCCACGGTAAACGACTTGTTGTGCATTCGCCGGTTGCACCGCGAAAAATCAAAAAAATAATCTTTAAGACGTAACTTGCGGCTTACAAATGGATTGAACAACCGCACCTCGATGTTCGGATGAGCATTCAGCGCGGCGAGGACCATGTCCAGTCCCGGGGTATTGTTGTCGTCAAGCAGCAATCTCACCCTCACCCCGCGATCAGCGGACTTATGCAAGGCCTCGAAAAGCAAGGTTCCAGTGAGGTCTCCATGCCAGATGTAATACTGAGCATCCAGCGTCTTTTCGGCCACCCCGGCCAAAAGCATCCGGGCGGCAAAAGCATCCATGGCATTGGACAATGGAATAAAACCGTTTTTGCCAGGATGCTCTTCCATACCTCGGGAAACGGCCTGTCCCAAGCGAGTCGCCCTGGATTCGTCAAGAGACAGACCGGTTGAAACAGCTCTATTCTCCAGTTCGGGCAAAGAGGCGCAGCCTGCGATGAGACATGCAATCAATGAAAAAATTATACGCAACCAATAAGAAAGCCTTTCTTTTCGGGAAACCATGCTGTAATGGCATCGATTCACTTTTTCTTGATGGTTCATGTCCGTCTTTGCCTTGTTTGTTCAAGTCTGCTAAATATAAACAAAAAGCAGTAACAATAAGAATATATTGAGAGAATATGAGATGCGTAAGGGAAGTGTATGCAATATTGGTTTGTTTTGTCTTCTGGCCTGTATGGCCGGGTGTTCCTTAATCACTTCACAGCCTGTTGAACCGTACCCTCCGGTTCCACCCTTGACTTATGCACCTCGTCCTGCGGCCCACGTCATCCCAGGTGTGGAAGTGCTGCTGGATAAAACCTGGATGATCTCCCGCAGCGGAGAGCAGGAAAGGCACCGCATGATTTCGTTTTTTGATTTACTGATCAAAGGACGCACCGTGGGCCTGCTGACCAATCCCACGGGCGTGAACACCGCACTGCATTCCACCATAGACCTTTTACACGAACACCCCGAAGTCCGGTTGGGCGCGCTGTTTGCTCCAGAGCATGGCATCCGCGGTGATTTGTCGGCTGGAGACGAGGTGACAGACGGCATTGAACCCAAAACCGGAGTGCAGATCTTCAGCATCTATCGCCGCAAACCCACGTCGGAAATGCTCGCCGGATTGGACGCCGTGCTCTACGACATTCAGGACATCGGTGCGAGCTCCTACACCTACATCTATGCCATGGCCCAAATGATGGCCGCTTGCGCAAAGTCCGGCGTGCCCTTCATCGTCCTGGACAGACCCAATCCCGTGGGAGCAGACTACATTGACGGCCCGGTCCTGGATACGAGCAGATTTTTCAGCGGCATAGGCCAGTACGACATTGCCTATATGTACGGCATGACCCCTGGAGAGCTGGCCCTGCTGATCAACCGGGAATTTTTGGATAAACCCTGCAAACTGTCCATTGTCCCCATGGCCAACTATTCGCGTCGAATGCGCCACCACGATACGGGACTGTCCTGGGTACCCACTTCCACCCATATTCCCCAGGCCAGCACGGCCCTGCACTACAGCCTGACCGGAGTCATCGGGGAAATCGGCGGCGTGAGCACCGGCGTAGGTTACACCCTGCCCTTTGAGTGCCTTACCGCGCCCTGGATCGACCGGGACAAACTGGTCGATGCCATCAATGCCAGGAATATCCCCGGCCTGCGCGCCCGCCCCATTTCCTACCAGCCCAGCTACGCCGCCTATGCCGGACAAACCGTGCACGGCGCACACTTGATGATCACGGATCAACGGGTCATCCGGCCGCTCAGCGCGCAAATCACTCTTATGGAAATTTTGCAGACCCTGTATCCGGAACGCAACCTTTTCACCCGGCCGGGCGCGGAGGAGAGCCTCTTCGACAAGGCCTTGGGCACGAATCTCATCCGGCTGATGATCGCCCAAGGCGCGAGTGCGGAAGCGATCCTGGAATCCCTCCGGCCTCGACAGGAAGCCTTTCGCCAGATGCGTGACAAGTATTTGATTTATGATCAATGATCTCGAGACAATATCCCTTCTTAGCGTGTTCTCTTGAAGACTGCGTTTTGCGATGGCCTTCTCGCATTCCTGAAGTATTTTGAACGTATTCACATCGACCATTGTCGAGTCGATCAAACCTGGCCAATATGATCGCTACAAGCCCATGACTTCTCTTTGGGGCTATTGTATGAATGAACAAGAAAGGTCTACCTGGAAGCAACTGCCACAGAGACCGTAATCCCCCCAACTGTGGCCCAGACTCGGGCTCCGCCTTCCGTCCCACTAAGATCAAGCAGGGCTTCAGCAATGCCGGCGTTGTTTGTTGTGGCCGTACTGCCGCATACAGTGCCTTCACATGCAAACGTGCCGTTGTTCGTGCTGAAATTCACGGTCACTCCGGGTGCCGGATTGCCCCGGTTATCCGTAACAATGGCCCGGATTCGCCATCCCGTGTGTACTCCTGTTGTCCCGGTCCAGCTGAACGCCTCCAATCGGATATTGCCGATAACCACGCCCTCACCCACGGTGATGGTCACCGTGGCACGAGCCCCGCTCCCGAAGGAGGCTTCAACAATGTCCACGCCTTCACGATTGCCGGCCCGATAGATGGCCTTGGCTTCGCCATTGCCATCCAGCCGGTCATTGATCACACTTAGCTCCGCACCTGACTCGTTAACACGCAATGAGAAACTGACCTTTTCGCCGAGTGTATCCCCGGTAACGCTGCCTTCAGACTTGGCTGTGATCGTGCTTCTTTCGCCAACATTGACCTGGGCAGGATCTGCGCTCAGCGAAACAGCAGTGACCGTGCTTCCCCCACCGCAGGAAGCCAAAAAAAAGAGTCCGAAAAGCATGACATAGGAAATGCGTTTATTCATGAGATTACTCCTTTCCTGTCGATATCGAGTTCCAAGGTCGAGTGGATGCTCCATGCGCTCCTTTACTATAATGAGTTCTGTTAAGTCTAGGCTATTCCCGCGTGAGAGTGCAAGGGGAATTTGTCGTGGTCATATGGATGAGAAATCTTATGCCTCTGCAAACACATACAGGGATGTCATTGTTCTTAACTTATTGAAAAAATAATTTTTTCATTCAATAAAAAATGCGCATGGTCAAGGGCGCATTGTATCCGCAAACCATTTCTCGCTGCATAATCACCGGCTGGAGGTTGTCATCAACCCGAGAAGCATTATTGTTACCTAACGCCGCATGGCGACACATGATCACTGTCCGATCTTTGGCCTTATGCAGCCATACCGGACGAAACGCGATCGTTGTCCCTGGAGTACCCATGAAAACATGCATCATTCTCTTCGCATTGATCACATTCGCAACAGGACATTTTCCGGCCAACGCCAAGGAGAATCCCATGCCCACGCAACCCACCGCCCTGGCCACCTTAGCCGGCGGCTGCTTCTGGTGTCTGGAAGCGGACCTCAAAAAACTGGACGGGGTGCTGGAGGCCGTGTCCGGATACACCGGCGGGGATGTGGACGATCCCGGCTATGCACAGGTCACCAGCGGCCGGACCGGCCATTTCGAGGCCGTACAGGTCCGCTTTGACCCGCAAATCCTTACCTATGAACAATTGCTGGACGAATTCTGGCAATCCATCGACCCCACGGACCCCGGCGGCCAGTTCGCTGACCGGGGTTCGCAGTATCGCACGGCCATCTTTTTTCACAATGACCATCAACGCCTGGCGGCCGAAGCGTCCAAACAGCGGCTGGAAGCCTCGGGCAAATTTTCGCGGCCCGTGGCCACCCTGATCCAGCCCGCAACGACCTTCTACCCGGCGGAAGAATACCATCAGGACTACGCCCGGACCAATCCTGGCCACTACCAGCGCTACCGGGTGCTCTCCGGCCGCCAGCCTTTTCTGGACAAACACTGGAGCGAACCAGCCCCGGATGTTGCGAGCAGCCCTCGTCCGTCAAACGCCGAACGCAAGGCACAGCTCAGCCCGATGCAGTATCAGGTGACGCAAGAAGACGGCACCGAGCCCCCGTTCAACAATGCCTACTGGGACAACAAGCAGGAGGGCATCTACGTGGACGTGGTGTCCGGAGAGCCCTTGTTCAGTTCCCTGGACAAGTTCGATTCAGGGACCGGCTGGCCCAGCTTCACCAGGCCGCTGCAAGCCGGGAACATCGTCGAACGCACGGACCGCAAATTGTTCATGCAGCGCACCGAGGTCCGCAGCAAGCAGGCAGACTCTCACCTGGGCCACGTCTTTGACGACGGGCCGCCGCCCACCGGCCTGCGTTACTGCATCAATTCCGCGGCCCTGCGCTTCATTCCCAAGGTGGATCTGGAACGCGAGGGATACGGTGAGTACGTGCAGCTTTTTGAAAAGCAATAATTTTCGGGTACTACTCACTACTTTTGCATGACGGATGCGAAGTGTTCCGGCTTGTCTCGATTTTTCGACATCGCCTGTCTGACTGAGCCAAGATTCGTTCATCGAACCATTGCCGGACGACTGAAGCGCCAATCGTTGTTCATTCGAGCCATGGTTCGATGTTACGAAGCCGACGAGGAAGTTGCGAGGTCGAAAAATCGAGACAAGCTGGAACCCGGCTAACCAATTATAATTTTTGAACTATTCAGCATTTTGTCCTGGTTGCCGGGTTTTGGGCTTGCCGAGTTCCCCATGCTCTCCGGCATGGGCGCGGCCACCACTTCCCCCCGCACCCGCACCTCGCCCAGGGCCGATATCTCCACTTCCACCACCAGCTTGCGGCGCTTGCGCTGCGTGACCTTGGCGCGCAATTCCAACTCCACGCCCAAAGGCGTGGGCCGCAAAAAGTCCACATGCAGCGAAGCGGTCACAAAACGGCCCAGGGGAATGCCGCTTTCTTGCTCCTGGCTCTGCCGCTCGTCCTGGGCGGCGTGGGCCGCGGCCGTGGCCACGCCGTGACAATCCACCAGGGAGGCCAACAGTCCACCGTAGACAAAACCGGGCAAGGCAATATGTTCATCCCGCGGCGTGAAACGGGCCACGCCTTCGGCCCCAGTCCACAACGTTTGGATATGCAGACCGCATGGATTGTTCCGGCCGCAGCCGTAACAATGGCTCAGCTCCTCGGCATACTGGTGCTGGACAGGCATATCAGTCATTATCATCCCTCAGCTTCTTGAAATGGTTGATTAGTCCGTTGGTGGACGAGTCATGGCCGGACACCGTCTCCTGGCCGGACAATTCCGGCAGGATCGTGTTCGCCAGCTGTTTGCCCAGTTCCACGCCCCACTGATCAAAGGAATTGATTCTCCAGATAGTCCCCTGCACGAAAATCTTATGCTCGTACAAGGCGATCAGACTGCCCAGCACCCGCGGCGTGAGGAGCGGAAAAAGCAGAGAATTGCTCGGCCTGTTGCCGGGAAACACCTTGTGCGGCAGGATTTGCGCGATCCGTTCCAAACTTACGCCCGCGGCCTCCAGCTCCTGCCTTGCCTCATCCTCGGTCTTGCCCCGCATCAGAGCCTCGGTCTGGGCGAAAAAATTGGACAAAAGCATGGCATGATGCTCGCCCAGCGGATTATGACTGCGGGCCGGAGCCAGAAAATCCGCCGGAATGAGCTTGGTCCCCTGATGGATCAATTGGTAAAAGGCGTGCTGGCCGTTGGTGCCGGGTTCTCCCCAGAGCACCGGTCCGGTGGAATAGTCCACTGTTTGTCCGTCGCGGTCCACCCGTTTGCCGTTGCTCTCCATGTCGCCTTGCTGAAAATAGGCCGGAAAGCGATGCAGATACTGATCATACGGCAAAATGACGTGGCTCTGGGCCCCGAGAAAATTGTTGTACCAGATGCCCAGCATGGCCAAAATCACCGGCGCGTTGCTTTCCAAGGGACTGGTCCGGAAGTGCTCGTCCATGGCGAACGCCCCGTCCAGCAACTCCTCGAACCGGTCCATGCCGATGAATATGGCGATGGACAGGCCAATGGCCGACCACAAGGAATACCGACCGCCCACCCAGTCCCAGAACGCGAACATGTTCTGAGGATCAATGCCAAAGGCTCTCACCTTTTCCGTGTTCGTGGACAGGGCCGCGAAATGCTTGGCCACGGCCGCCGGGTCGCCCAAGGCCTCCAGCAGCCAGGACTTGGCGGAATGGGCGTTGGCCAGGGTTTCCTGGGTGGTGAAGGTCTTGGAGGCCACCAGGAACAAGGTTGTTTCCGGATCGCAGCGACGCAGGGTTTCCGTGATGTGCGTGCCGTCCACGTTGGACACGAAGTGCATCCGCAAGTCCGGGTGCCCATAGGGCTTGAGCGCCTCAGTGACCATCAAGGGACCCAGGTCCGACCCGCCAATGCCGATGTTCACCACGTCCCGCACCCGTCGCCCCGTAAACCCCCGCCACGTCCCCCCACGCACCGCTTCGCTGAACACACGCATCTGCTTCAGCACGCGGCGCACGTCCGGCATCACGTCCCGGCCGTCCACCAGAACCGGCCGTTCGGACCTGTTGCGTAAAGCCACGTGTAGCACGGCCCTGTCCTCGGTGAAATTGATCTTCTCCCCGTTGAACATCTTGTCCCGCCAGGCCTCCACCTCGAAGTCCCGGGCCAAGTTCAGCAAGAGGTCCATGGTTTCGCGGGTGATGATGTTCTTGGAGTAATCCATCAGGATCTCCTCCACCACCAGGGAAAAGGATCGGAACCGCTCGGGATCAGCGGCGAACAAATCGCGCATCCTCCGCCTGCCCATGTCCGCGGCATGGACGGCCAGCGCTTTCCAGGGTGATGACGCGGTCAATGTGCTCATGATACCTCCATCGCATTGTTCAAACATGATCCGGATGGTCCAGTAAATCGCACAAAACCGGAAAAATCGCAAAACACGGTTCTGAGCTTGGTGCAAAAAATTCTTTTGCACCAAGCTTGTTGAAAGTTGATGGTTTATAGTTGATTCAAAACAATGCGGTAAGAATTGTGATTATGTCTCGGCAAGATGGTTTTGGAATTTTTGCAGTGAGATCGGTTCCGGGCTTGGAAAAAACGAAACCCTGGCTATGCGGGCCAGAATATGGGCAGCAGCCAGACGCAGACCAGCATGGAAATGATCGTCAACGGCACACCCAGTTTCATGTAGTCCACAAAGCGGTAACCGCCGGGGCTCATCACCAGCAGATGAGCCGGATGCGACAGGGGACTGGCAAAGCTGGACGAGGCGGCAATGGCCACGGTCATCATCAGCAAATGCGGCGAGATGGTCATGCTGTGGGCCGTAGTCAGAGCCACCGGCGCCATGAGCACGACCAGAGCCGCGGTGGGAATCACCTGTGTACCAAGAACAGTGATCAAAAATAACGCCGCCACCACCCACCGCGGTCCAAAATCGCCGACCACGGCGATCAAGCCCTCGGCGCCCAACTGGGCCGCGCCAGTATGCTCCACGGCCACGCCCAAGGGAAGCATGCAGGCGATCAAAAAGATGACCTTCCACTCAATGGCCCGGTAGGCCTCGTCCATGCTCAGGCAGCGGCACAAAATCATCAGTGAGGCCCCGGTCACAGCGGCAATGGCAATGGGCAGCAAGCCGAGAATCGCACTGAGAATCGTGGCCGCCATGACGATCGCGGCCACGGGCGCACGCTCCAAACGCGGCGCCTGGGCCGCGGCCCGGTCCAGCACCAGAAAATCAGGATTACGGGCCACGGCCTCCAATTGGCTTCGCGGTCCGTACACCAGCAACGCATCCCCGAATTTAAGCGGCGTTTCCTGCAGCCCAACGCGCAAGGCTCGTCCCTTGCGCCAGATGGCCAGCACGCTGACCCCGTAATGTTCCCGGAACAGAAGTTCGGCCAGGGTGCGTCCGGCCAGGGTTGTTCTGGGCGAAAGCAAAACCTCGGTCACGCCCACTTGCTGGGATTCCAGGTCTGCCAGCAGGCTGGGGTCATGCTCGGCTATTTCCAACTGCTCCAGCCCCTTCATGATTTCCAGATCACGGGCCGAACCTTGCAGCAAAAGCAGATCCCCGGCCAGAATCCTTTCCTGTGGCGCGGGCATGCATATCATGCCCGCGTCCCGTTGAATGCCGACCACGGTCAAGCCGAATGCATTCCCCAGGCGGCTTTCCACCAGATCATGGTCCGTCAACACCGATCCCGCTGGAACACGCACGGCCAGAAGGCGGGTGTCGTCCTCGGCCAGAACGTGCTCCGCCGCGGCCTGCAGATTCCGAAGATCAGCGACAAAACCCGCCTGGACCAACTTGTCCAGCGCTTGCTGTTCGCCTTGCAGAACCAGACGGTCGCCAGCGGAAAAAAAATGTCGCAAAGGATCCTTGATCGCCGTACCGTCTGCTTTGTACAAAGCGAGAATCTGCACCTGATGCTCCCTGCGCATATTGCATTGGCTCAAGGTCTGCCCCACCAAGGGAGACTTTTCGCTGATCCGCGCCTCGGCCACGATCATTCGCTCACAGAGCATGGTGTCCAGACGCTGCAGCGGTTCAATCTGCAGGTGCCGGCTGCCGTGAAACCGTTGCAATTGATCCGGGCGCCCGTGAACCACCAGCACGTCCCCAGCCTGCAAGACATCGTGCGGTCTTGGGGACAACATGAGCACCCCCTTGCGCTGCAAGGCCACCACGGTCAAGAACAAGGCTGACCCGAGGCGGCTTTCCATCAAGGTGCATCCGTCCAAGAAAGAGTTGTCAGGAATGCGGATGGTAAAAATATGTGCTTCCAGTTGATAAGATGTACCTGGAGAATTGGAGTCAGCAACGGAATTTGAAGCACGCCGCGGCAGCAGATGCCGGCCGATGAGCACGACAAAAATGGTGCCGGTGAAGACAATGGCCGCGGTAATCGGGGTGAAGTCGAACAGGGCAAAGGCCTCCAACCCGGCATTACGCAAGGCGTCCGTGGCCAGGATATTCGGCGGGGTGGATATCCCGGTGAAGGGTCCGCCCAGCAGACAGCCCAAGGCCAGAGGCATGAGCAACCTGGACGGCGGCCGGCCGCTGCGACGAGCCAGTTCCATGGTCGCGGGCAGAAGAATCGCGGCCACGGTCGTGGTATTGATCAACGCGGAAAGAATACTCGCGGCAAGCATCAGCACTGCGATCAGCACGGCCTCGCTGCCTCTGGCGAAGCGCTGCAAAGGCTGCCCCAATTGGTGGGCGATGCCTGTCCGGGTCAGGCCCGCGGAAAGGATGAACATGGCCCAGACCGTGACCACGGCCGGGCTGCTGAATCCGGCCAACGCCTCCTGCGGGGAGACCAGACCGGTCAAGGCCAGTGCGGACAGCACAAGCAGACCGACCAGATCAACACGCAGCCAGCCTCCGATGAACACCGCCAAGGCGGCCAGGGTAATGCCCAAAAGAATACCCAGTTGCACTGTCACGACACAATCCTGTTGAACCTGTTTTCCAGGAGTCGACAAAAACCTGCCGGCTCTCAAAAAATGCCAGCTCTCATCAGGCAACACCCAGCGGGACCAGTCACGAAACCAGCCCGGACAGCTTTTCTTGCTCCTTGTACTTGAATTTTTGAACGGTCTCAGGGAAAAACGTTCTCAACAGCATCATAAGCTTTTTACGACGTGTTTTTCCCATTGCTCCAACAACTCCTCAATCCAGTCTGGAATCGAGGTTAAGAGGGAAGCGCAACGTGAGAATACCGGTTGCATTGCTGCTGGCAATCACGACCTGCAGCCTGTCGGACAAAAGCAACAGCAATGGAAGATCCAGATTAACGTTCTCCTGGTTGAGACCTTCCGCGGCCGTGAACACAACCAGGACGTTCTCTGCTTCCGGGGAAAAGCCGAGATGGATCTGCTTGCCGACGGCCCCGCCGTTGAGCAATATTTCCAGGCAGACGTAGAGAATATGCAAAAATTCAAAAGGATGCGTTCGCATCAAAATATGTTCCGGACATTTGTGAACCTCGAGACTCATCTCCTTGAGCCGCACCAACCGACCAGCTATATGCGCCAGCAGGGACAGAAAGTCCCCGACATCCACGTTATCCAGGGCCCTGTCCGCGGTGTGGACGAAGGTGTTGAACCGGCGCACAATAGTATCCGTGAGCACGACCTGCCGGGAGATGTCCCCAACCCCTGTCCGCAGCCTTGAAGCCGGCAGAACGCCGCCTCTCTCGGTCATGGCCAGGAGGTCGCCCAAAAGCCCGTTCTGCTCGTTGATGATTGCCAAATGGTTTTTGATCTCGTGGGAAATGCTCGCTGAAATCTTGGCGAAAAAAGCCAGCTCACCAGCGTGCAGCGTTTTCCATTGCCCGGGGTTCATCGGTCCCTCGCTGTTTTTCAAAAAACGTATCCAATCATGGATGGCTTGTGTTCATGCATGCGTCATGGCTCACGTCCGGCCCGGCAACATGGCCTGAATACTGTGGATCAAGGTTTCGATCTTCAGGGGTTTAAGCAGATACATGGCCCCTGAATTGACCCCGGCCTGAAAATCCCGTTCCGAAGTATGACCGGTCAGAAAGATGCACTTCATGTCCGGGAACCTGTTCTTCAGTTGCTCCCAAAGCTCCAGCCCACTCAAATGGGGCATCTTCACATCCAGCACGACCAGATCGTACTGCTTCTGTTCCGCGGCCTTCAAAGCCTGTTCTCCACTGGTCACGAAGTCCGCGGCAATCCCCCGGATGTCCAGCCGTTCGGCAAGAGCGGAAACCAGCTCTTCCTCGTCGTCAACCAATAAGATCCGCACCTGCATCTTCCTCCCTTGTTTCCTGGTTCACCGGCAAACTCACGGTGAATGTCGTACCCTGCCCCAGTTCGCTGACCACATGTATCTCGCCGCCCAGTTTCTTCACTAGGCCGTAGGTGATGGACAATCCCAGACCCGTGCCCTGCTTGGACTTGGTGGAAAAGAACGGCTCAAAAATACGTTTCATATTATCCGGGGAAATCCCGCAACCGTTGTCCGCAATATGAATTTTCACCCCCGGCTCGGCCGCCTCCAGCCATATCTCGATCCGACCTCCATCCTGTACCGCGGCAAAAGCATTGTTGATGATGTTCAAAAATACCTGCTGCAGCTGGCCGCGATCCGTGACGATCTCCGGAATCTGCCCTGTAATGTCCAAAGACACCTGAATATTGCGATACTGGGCCTCCTTGTCCAGAAAACCGAGCACATCACGGAGGGTCTGGGTTACGTCGACCTGTTCCAGCTGCACATCCACGTGTCGGGCAAAACCGAGCAGGCGATGGGTAATGGTGCTGCACCTATCCACTGAAGAAAGGATGGAATCCACCAGGGACAACAATTTCGCATCCCGGACGTATTTTTCCGAAAAAGAAAACAGATCCTTTATCAACCCTGCCTTTTCATTGATCACGGCCAAGGGATTGTTGATCTCGTGGGCCACGCCCGCGGCGAGCCTGCCGATGGAGGCCATCTTGTTGGTGTGTTCCATTTTGTGCAGGGCGATGGAACGTCTGATGTCCGCATCATAAATCCTACGCACCAGAAATGTAGACGAGTACAAGATCACCCCAAAAATGCAGGTCACACTGACAACCAGAAAACCAGTCAATTCCAGGCGAAACTTCCACCAGTTCTTCATCATCTCCTGCTGCTGCTTGACCACCATGAACACAAAAGGACTGTTGCTGATGTGCACATACCCGAGAAAAGCATTTTTTTGCTGTGCATCCTTGACGTCGAGAACAACTGGATTTTCCGAATAAGAAGGTACGGGATACGGTAGTTGATGCAGAACATTTCCATGGAACTGACTTGGCGTCTGCAGCACTCCTTTCCGGTTGACGACAAACGCATCAGTGGTGGGCCGCACGTTCAGGGAGTGAATCAATCTGTTGAATTGCTCCGTATCGATGGTCGCGCGAAGGATAAATAATTTGCCCTCCGCACATACCTCTTTCACGGCAATCACGAAATGGGGCACATCCCTGAACCCCAGAAAAACATCGCTGATGAAGATCCTGTGATCAAGCACTTCTTCAAACCAATCCTGCTCGGAGTAATTCAGGCCTGTGAAATCGAACGGTCCCACATAGGCCCGCTGCACCCCGTGCTCATCGATCAGACCGATATCCACAAACCCGCCGAAGGCTTCGTTCATGCTGTGAAACAAACTTCGAAGATGATTCTCGTCGGCCAACGTATCAAAGGAGCCGCTGTTGGCGATAAATTCCAGCACGGCCACCCGTTGCTGCAGAAACTTGGAGATGCTCAGGCTGGTATTGGAGAGCAGGCTGGTCATGGGATGGATGAATTCCGCCTGCATGGCCCTGCGGTTGAGATTGTAATCCATGGCCGTGATGATCACCAAGGGAATGACGGAAACGCTGGTCACCACCAGGACAACAAGCTTCCAGATCCGACGGTAGTTGAACAGCCCCTCCTCTTCGCCCGTGGCTTGAGTCGCATCCCAGAACACGGGCTTGAAAAGCTTCTGCAAAGACACGAAAAGGCTATCGCCCATCGCTATTCACTCCGAAGCATCCTTCCTGGCTTGCTGCAAAAGCTGTGTCAGCACATCGATATCCACGGGTTTTTGCAAATAGGCAAAGGCGCCCCGCTCGAGGCATCGGCGCTCGTCATCCTTGGATCCGTGTCCAGTAAGGATGATCACCCGCACATGCGGATGCCTGGCCTTGACCCTGCGAAGCACTTCCAGGCCGTCGATGCCCGGCATTTTCAGGTCGAGAACCATCACGTCCGGTTCGTCCTCTTCCACAAAAGCCAGGGCCTGTTCACCGTCATAGACCACCGCTGAACCGATTTCACGCATCAACAATCGCTCGGACAAGGTATGCACGAACTCGCGCTCATCATCCACCAAAAGCAATTTTCTCGAAGCCTCGGGCTCATGCTTACGATACATGCTCTTTTGATAAAAATCCGGACCATGCTGGACATGAACTTCGCGCACTCCGGGAACAGCTGCCACGATATCACGCAGTTCAGCCTCCATTTTGGCAAGCATGATCACGCTGCGGACAATGGTCAGGACAACAAGACCCGCGTCAGCTTCAACCAGGACCGCATGGCCTTCCTCGGCAAGCGCCTGCTCCACCTGTGCCGCCAGGCGAAAATCCTCTACTGCCTTGCGGGAATCCGGCGTGGGCCGCAGAATATCCTTTGTGACCTGGGAAAGAATGCTCTTCACCGCGTCTTCAACCTTTTTTCTGTCCATGGGGATCACCAAATCGTAAAGATCATGATCCCACGGCTCCCGTTGCAAAACCTCTTCAGTCCAGGCCGTTGCAACCGCGTCTTCGCTCAATACTTGCTCCTTGGCCGTGTCTGCGGGGATATTCAATTCTGTCGCTGCATTGCGCACACGGAAAGAAAACTCTGCGATCAAAAGCACATGCAGAGCATGGCTGATGGAACGGGGGATGAGATGAACAAAACTGCCGGAAAAGATCATGTCCTCACGCAATGAATCGGCCAACACGGTCTTGACCGCGGCCAGATTTCGCTTTCTTTCCAAGGCCAGGAATCCTCTCGGGCCGTCCATGGGCATCAATGTCCGAATAAGCGCTGAAGTCCGGCAACCGAGACGCTGGGCGGTCATATCCAGCAGTACATGGTCATCCGTAACAGGTAATCCAGTCTTGAGCGATAAAGCGCGAACAACCTCCTTATGCCGACAAAACGATCCATGAAAAATGCTGATGATGGACATGGCGTTGAGTTCCCCTGAATGGATGAAGCTTACACCGAACTTAAAGGCGTTTCCATCATGCCGATAATGTCGCGGCAAAGTTTGTCCCGATAATAGCAAACCTTGTCCGGATTACGCATGATCATGTCCAATTGTCTGGTATGTATGGTTAAATATCCCAAAATTTTCAGACGCTGCAGCAAAGAGTCCTGGTCAAGGCCGCCAACCCTGGCGAACAAGGCGTCCTCATGCGTTTCCACGCTGAAACCGTGCTCCTCCAGCAACCCGCCGATGAATTTGGTGCGCATGGTTCTGCGACGGATATCCGCGGCCCCCCCCTTGAAGGAAAAACGGGCGTAGTTTTCATACGCCAAGTCGCCCACCAAGGTTTCCACCGTCGAGAAATGAAATCCCATGCGCGAGGTCAGATTGCAGAAGTATTTGGAAATCATGAAATAATTGCGCTGGGCGTAAGCCGAAGGGCCAGCCGTGGACAGGTTGGGATTGGAAGCCGCCTCCAGCATCACGGACATGAAGCCTTTTCCGTCCATGGGCGGCGGACCTTCCCAGTGCAGGGCAGTGATCCCGGCCCAAAGGGCCTGCATGGGCAGGGACTGGATGTTGGTGATGTGCACGAACGGGCCGTCCACGGGCTCTCGAAATCCGTCCTCCAAGTCCAAGACCCACCATTGCATGGGCACGTCCACCACCAGACGCTTGCTGGCCCGGCGCGCCAAGGCGGTTTTCTGGCCAAAGGAAAACATCTCCCGCACGCTCATCTCATGGCAGAAGCGGGTTATGTCGTGCAGGGTACGGCAGTTCCTGACTTTGAAATCAGGAGAATCCGGATCAGTCAAATACAGGGGCGTGACGTATTCCATGACCTCCTGAAGTGTTTCATGCACCGGAGTTCCATCCATCAGACCCCGCCTAGGGACTTGGTCCGCCAGAACATGTTCCGCCCGGCCGGAATAGACCGTGCGCATGTCCGCATCAACAGTGATCACTTTCCCGGCAGAAAGTTTTTTCATGGCATCAGGAACATTGAACAAAGCCGGCACACCGAATTCCCTGGCCACATTGGCCAGATGTCCGGTAATGCCGCCAACTTCGGTAATCACTGCCGCGGTCCGGGGCAACAGCGTAGCCCATCGCGGCAAGGCCTGCATGGCTACAAGCACGGCCCCCTGAGGAAAACGCAACATATCTTCATTGTTACGCACCAAAAATACTTCTCCGGCAGCAACTCCTGGGCTGGCCGTGTCCCCGTCGCGCAACAAGAACGCATCCTCGCCTTTTATGTCCGCCGTTACAAAGCATTGCTTGCGCAAAGAAGGCGCCATCTGCTGAAGCGGCCTGCATTGCACGATCAGCAAGCGACCATTCTGGTCCAGCACCCATTCCACATCCACGGGCGTCTGAAAACCCTTTTCCAGCATCAAAGCGGTCTTGGCCACCTCGGAAACCATGTCGTCATCCAGACTAGGCAACCCGCCTTCACCAGAATGCAACGCCTTTCGCACCACCCCTTCTTCTGCCAGGCAGACGAATTTCTCATTTTTTTGGCGTATTTCCCGCCGCAAAATAGTGCTGGGATCTTTTCGGGAAACCACCCACAAATCCGGGGAAATGCTTCCGTCCACCACGGCCTTGGGCAAACCGGGCATTGCATTGATAAACAAGGCATCAACGCGGATGTCCGTTGGATCGCGGGAATAGACAACACCTCCGGCTACGGCGTCGATCATGGCCATGCAACCCACGCACATCGGCACATCCTCGTCACGCATGCCCCGGTTCAGGCGATAGGAAATGGCCGTAACCGAGTACTTGCTGGCCAGAATCTCCTTATAGACGGTCAGCAAGTTTTCCGGGCTGACGTTCAATTCGGAGCGATATTGTCCGGCAAAGGATGATCCGGCCGCATCCTCACCCACGGCACTGGAGCGGACGGATACACGCACGCCCTTTCCGATTCGTGCTTCCAGTGCACCATACCCATTGCGAATTGCCTGTTCCAAATCCTCTGGAACTTGGGCATTGATGATTAAGAGTTGAATTTCCGAACTGACGCGGTACAGGGTGGAGGCATCCTCCACCTCTGTGGCCTGCAAACGGCGATCAATCTCGACCTGCAGTTTGTTGGCAACCATGAAACGATCATACCCGGCCGTGGTCACGACAAACCCCGAGGGAATGCGCAGTTCGGGAAATAAATGCAAGATTTCCCCGAGGTTGGCCATTTTTCCGCCTACGGCGTCAGCCATTTCCTTGTCTACGCTTTCCAGGGGCAGCACCATGTCCTTGACGACCACAGCCTGTCGATGCTCCAAAATCCTACGGATATGGGTGCGAATGGATGTAAAGACGGTTTCCAGGTCCGCGTATCCACCATCCGCAAGTTCCCGGAGATGCTTGACCATGGAGTAAACGTCCACGGTAACCGCGGTGCAACGCGAACGAACAAAGACCATGCCGAAACTGTGCATGCCGGTCAGGGCCGTTTCCATTTCGCTCATCACGCGCAAGGCCTGATTGTTGGATTCCAGCAACAGCTTGAAGGAATTATATTTGGTTTTGAAAAGCTCGCGAACCAGTTCTGAGGTTTCCTCTTCCCCAGGAGACTTCCTGGAAAAAAAACATTTGAGGCGAAGCAGCAATGAGCGCATGGGGTGCGGCAGAATTCACGGTTCAATGGTTCGCGATTTTACAGTGGGCGCAACGTATGACGCCCAGCACAGATCGGCAATATATTCCAGAAAAGAAACAAAGGGCGGGATTGCATCCCGCCCAGGTGCGGCTTTGAAAAGATTCACGATCCAGGGATGTCGGCCGTGAAGCGTGAACCTCTAAACCCGAATCAGAGGTATTACGCTTCCTTTTTCTTGCCGGCCGTCATCTTCAGGCCAAGGCCTTCAAAAAAGAACAGAATGGCCATACCCCACCACAGAGTATAAATAATATAAAAAATCAGGCTGAAGGTCAGGATTCCAGCCTTTGAACCGGCACTTTCCGCAACTATGCCGTAAAAATTATAGCCCACTTCCACGGACTTGGAAAGGACTTCCCCCAGGTGCTTGGCATCGGCGAAACGTTCCTGGGCGTTCAACTCTTTTTCCAACCCCTTGATCAAATTATTCCAGACGTACAACAACTCCCGGGCCTGCGGTTCGCCATGTCCGTATCTGGACCCGACTTTTGCCCCATCATTGTGGAACATGTCCCTGGAATCGATGATCGCAGCCTGCAGGACCGCACCAAGGTCACCCTCGACATGCACAGTTGAACCATCCAGGCTGGCGCCGGCACCGGCTGCCTGAAGCATGGTCTGAGCCATGGCGCCCCAGCGTTCATTATTCAGTTCCAAACTGGCCTTAAAGGTTTTCCCGACAAAGACCTGGTTCTTTTCTTCCATCACTTCCATGAAATACGAAGATCCCTTGGCAATGGAGTTGAACAGGTTGTCCGCGGCCTGAAAGGCGTTCAGGCCTTTGCCGTCCGCGTCCTTCCCGAACAACGGTGACCACATCAAAAACAGGATCACGAAAAAGGTGAGTATCAGCCCCACTCCGTAGCTTAATTCTTTCTTATCGATCATAATTATTCCTCCCCCTTCAAGGCCTTCATGTTCGTAAAGAACATGTAAAAAACCCAGGCGGCGAACATGCCAACGATGATGAAGAACAATATGTTGCCCGTGGTGCTCAGGATCTTGCCCATCTCTTGGGAAATATTCAGGTACCCCATTTCACCCATTTTCTCCGGCAACACGAACAAGCGGTTGATGAACCCGCCCAGGATGGTCGTGGCATAGAAGCCTCGGATGTAGATGCCCTTGACCACCTTGGTGGTCATGGCCCCGATCTGGATCCCGATCAACGAGCCCAGCAGCATGCCCATGGCCAGGGTATAGAATATGAACCCGTAGATGGCGTACTGGGTGATGGAGGCATAGCCGGCGGTGAAGATAATCTGCAGAATGTCCGTGCCGATGGTGGTAAAAGAGGACACGCCCATCAGGTAGACGAACATGGGGAAGGTCAAAAACCCGCCGCCCACGCCCATGATGGCCGAAACAAACCCAACCACGGCGCCGCAAGCAGCCACGAACCAACCCGAGAGCTGCTTCCCGCCCGGGACAAGGTCCTGATCAAAGGTGATCATGGGCGGAACCTTCAGAGCCTGGATTTTCGAGGCCAGACCGGGACCGGAAGGCTCGGCGCCGTGGGCCCCGTGTCCGCCGCTGCCGCCGTGCACATCCACCACGTCCACCTTGCGCGCCCGAAGAAAATCCAGCATGGCGTAGGAGCCCAGAAAACCGAGCAGGACCACGAACATCACGCTGATGAAGGTGTCGCTGAGAATGGGATTGATTTCATACAAGGTCCTGTTGATCACGCCGCCCCCGGTGACGCCCACACCCGCGCCCACGAGAAAGGCGATGGCCAGGGCCACGGACACGTTCCCCAGCTTTTTGTGGATCACCGTGCCCATGATCGCCTTGGCGAAAATATGAAACAGATCCGTTCCCACGGCCAGAATGCCCTTGATGCCCGCACTCATCAAGGCCGGAGTAATAATGAAGCCGCCGCCCGCGCCGATGCAGCCGGTAATCAGCCCGGCAAACAGCCCGATGATAATGGATATGTAGAAGATAAACGGTGAATAGAAGCTGGGCATATAGGAATATTTGCCGCCCAACAGCTCAGGCAGATCGGCGTGGGACAGACCCACGCCGATGGCGCAGGGAATGAGCAGCAGGGTCAGGATGAACATCCGTTTTCTGCTCCTCAAGATGTTCATGGACGTCTCGTAGTCCCACCTGGCGTACTGGGCTGCGCCGAGCTTCATCATGTCCGCCATGTTTCTGAAAAATCGCATTGTTGCATTCCTCCAGGATAAAATAATGTTCATTGGGGATTCTGAAATCCTTGAGCACGTCATGCGTTCGGCTATGCTTATCCGGCCTCACCTCCTTTGCTCCTTTGAATCGCCTCGGAAACCTTGTCCAGCAGCTCGTCAATAGGGCAGGGCTTTAACATATAGTCGTAAGCCCCCAGTTGCATGCCTTTGTCCGCCGTCTCCAGCGTAGCGTGGCCCGTGAGCATGATCACCGGAACGCCGGAATTGATTTTTTTCAGTTCCTGCAGCGTGGCCACGCCATCCATGCCGGGCATGCTCACGTCCAGGATTACGGCGTCATAGGCTCGTCCGCGCATGGCCTCTAGCGCCTTTGCGCCGGAATCCACGCCATCCACGACAATACCGCGCATTCGCAATCTCGTAATTATGGTGTCCAAAAAGACCTTCTCGTCATCAATGATCAGTATGTGCATGGACGCCCTCCCGGATTCTGTCTCGCCTGTCAGCGAAGCATCCTGCGACAGGATTCAAGGATGTCGGAATAACAGGATTCAACAGGATAGAGGTGAAAGATTTTGAAGCGGACAATGCCGATGACCATGGAAAAGATAATGATCCCCATGCGGAATGGTTTACAGATTCTGACTGTTCCATCCGACTGCCCCTTTTCAATGCCCTCGATGAGCAAATCGAGAAAACAATTATATATTTCCTCAATACTTTGTCGGCATTCAGGATTGATGCTCGCAAGCTGGTATGGATAATTCCGGAAAAGCAGCAAGAATTCGTATTCCATTGTTTCCGAGAGCATGAGGAACAGTTCCACCGTGCGCTCAACGAGCATCAATCCGGTGCCGTTTCGCTGAATCTTTGAGGAAACCTCATGGAGAATATCATCTTTCACCTTGCGCAACAGTTGCACAAGGATTTCCTCCTTGGTCTTGAAATGATGGAATATGGTCCCTTCCGCGGCACCGCTGAGCCTGGAAAGGTCTACAATGGACGTGTCTTTGAATCCGCGCTCGGCAAACAGCTTGGTGGCCGCATTGAGAATATCTGTGCGATAGGACAAGGATTTCTCCTTTGGTTGAAATGCGGTAGACAAGTCCCGAGTGAGTACTCGGTTTGTTTTTTGGGGCGCTATAAGGTTTGGAAATAAATGTCAAGGGGGAAATGGTCAGATTTTAATAATAAAAAAAGCCGACAAGACATGCTCGTCGGCTGATATTTGGTGCCAGACCACCTGGCAAACTGACGTCATTGCCGGCGGGAAAGGACCTGATCCATGATTTCCTGCAGCTTTCGGGTTTCCACGGGTTTGGATACATGAGCGTTCATGCCCGCGGCCATACATCGTTGACTGTCTGCGGGCATGACCATGGCGGTCAAGGCAATGATTGGAATGTCCGGATCCACGTGAGAAATTTGGCCGGAGCGAATGGCCTGAGCGGCTTCCAAGCCGTCCATCTCCGGCATGGATATATCCATGAGCACAAGATCAAAGGAGTCGCGGGAAAGTGCCTCCAAAGCCAGTCTCCCATTTTCCACCGCCTTGATAAAATGTCCTTCCTTCTTCAACAATTCCACCGTGGTGAATTGATTCACCGGCTCATCCTCGGCCAGCAGTATCCTGAGAGTCCTGCCGGCCACGGTCTCGGCGCTGTGCGCATGGGACTTTGCCGCCATTTCCATGGGCAGACTGACGTAAAACGTACTGCCCAAATACAATTCGCTGTCCACCCAGATTCGTCCGCCCAGCCTGGATACCAACTTCTCGGCCAACGCCAGTCCCATGCCGATGCCGCTGTATTTTGCGGAATCATGAACAGTGGTGAATTTTTGAAAAATCCGCTGCTGTTCCTCCTTTGGCACACCGATTCCCGTATCCGTGACGCAAAGACACAACGTAAAGGCATTATCCTGGAAATCCAGCGGGTACAGCCGAAGCAACACGTCACCATGGTCGGTGAACTTGACGGCATTGTCCACCAGCGCAGAAATAATCTGAAATATCCACCGGGGAACACCGCGAACCAGTTCCGGAAGGTCGGGATCAACATGGACAAAAAGATACAGCCCTTTTTCCTGGGCTTTCAAGCGAAATTGCACAAAAGCGGGCTCAAAGGTATCCCGAAATGAAAACACTTCGGGAATCCGCGATGCTGCATCGTCATGCATCTCTGAGAAATCGAGAATCTCGTCGACAAGCCTGATCAGTTGAGAAGTGGATTCCCTGATCATGGAAAAATAATTGGCCTGGGTTTCATCCAGGCCCGTTTCCCAAAGCAGTTCTCCAATGCCCATGATAGCGTTCAATGGAGTCCGCAACTCATGGCTGATTCGAGACAAAAAATCATCCTTGATCTTGGAAACCTGAGCTGCCTCCGCCCTGGCGCGGTTCAATTCACTGCCCAGTCTGTGTATCTCCTCAACAGCCTGCTCGATGGTCCTCCTTGAATTTCCAAGCAAATTTTTATTATTCTCCACGGATTACCTCGATTTATGCTTTGATGAAGAATGACGCGATCATACCATGCTCTATGCCAATCCCCTCTTTACGTGACGTTGAAAATCCTTCCTGCATTTTCGCCGTTTCATTCATTAATCTTGGTGCGTTGTTCAAAACTTCCTCAAAACTATCCCGCATCAATGACAGCAAAACTCCCTTCATCCGCCCATGGAAACGCCGAACTCAGTCGCATCTTTAGCCGCGCCGTTGTAATCCTGCGCCGCGGACAGCAATTCCTGAGCCAATCTGGCCAGATCTCTGGTGGCAGCGGCTGTCTGGTCCGCTCCTTCGTCAGCACCCCGGGCAATACACGCAATGCCTTCGATGCTTCGGTTGATTTCTTCGGCAGCAGCTGATTGCTGCTCGGCAGCGGTAGCGATCTGAGTGACCTGGGAAACCACTTCTTCCACCCGGCTCATGATCAGTCTCAGCACCTCGCCGGCCCTGTTGGAATGTCCGGTGCTCTCCTTAACCAAGCGTTCGGTCTGTTCCATGGATGCCACGGCGTCAGCGGAGCGCCCCTGTATGGTCGCCACCGCTTCTTCCACTTCCTTGGTCGCGCTCATGGTTTTTTCCGCGAGCTTGCGAACCTCGTCCGCCACCACGGCAAAGCCTCGACCGGCCTCTCCGGCCCGAGCCGCTTCAATGGCTGCGTTCAGGGCCAACAAATTCGTCTGGTCAGCTATTTCGTTAATTACATTGATGATTTTTCCAATGGATGCGGCTCGAATATTCAGTTGCGTCAACACCTCAGCCAATTGCCGGGCTGAATCAGCCACGCCGTTGATTCCAAAAATGGCTTTTTCCACCATGTCCATTCCTTCCCGGGCCGATTCCCTCGCTTCATGCGCTGCTTGGGACGCCCTCGAGGAATTCCTGGCCACTTCTAAAACCGTGGCTGCCATTTCTTCCATGGCCGTGGCCACGGAATCGGTTTGCTCCTTTTGCAGCTTCGCGCCTTTGGCCTGCTCCTCGGCGGAGGCCGATAGCTCTTCCGAGGCTGAAGCCATTCGTTGAGACAATTCATTGATCTTTTCGCCCAGCGACAACCGCTTTTCATTCTCTTGATCAAATTGCGCTTGGCGGCTGGCAATGGCTTCCTGATCACAACACACCAGTATTGCGCCGCTATGCTCTCCCTGCTCTTCTCTGATCGGTGTCAAAATGATACGAGTACGCAACGCCCTGCCGTTCTTTCGGTCCAAAATCTCTTCCCTATCCATGGACTGTTTTTGTTTCAATGCTTCTTCCAGCCAGGAGAAGTCTGTCCGTCCCCCAAAAACCTCGCCCAGGCGCTTGCCCAACACTTGCCTGCTCTCTTTGCCCAGAAATGCGCACATGCTTTTATTGACGAATGACACACGTCCCCTGGCGTCGCAAAACAGGATGGACATGTTCAAATCCGCCAATCCATTGCGCAGGAAAACCACGTCCTGGTGTTTGCGACGAATCACTCTTCCCAAATCGCCGACGATTTTCCCCACCTCTCCGGCCTGCTTTAGGGCATCGAAATTCAAGGGTTTTCCAGAGGCAATATCCTGAACCGCTTGAATCACAACGGCAGAGGGTTTGGACAAACGCGCAACGGCAGCCGCCACCAGGACGAACAACGCTATGGCCCCAATGCCCAAGACCCACCAGGATCTGTAGAAATGGGCCGCAACGAATAGGCCAAGGGTAAAGACTGCCAATCCCCAGGAAACAGTCTTCGCTTTGACAGTCGCTCGCTCCATCAAGCCCTTCTCCCAGCTTCAGGTCTGTTCAACATTTTGTGAAAGCACTCTGAATGCTCATATCATCATTGCCTTATATGACAAATCCTTGCAAAGTCCAATGCGCAATCAGAATCCACTCCATGTGGAAATGTTCGTCAGCTCTTGTCCCAAAAACGCTCAACCACTCTTCGCCGGAGTTCAAGCTCCTGTGCAACATTCGTTGGCACCAAAAAACGCAAGGACCGTTTCCGCACCCAGTATGAACGAATCAAAGTGGAACTGATCTCCAAAAAAGGCGGACGGATCATCAGCAGTCGCCCGTTCACCGGCAGATGCCATATGTGCACTTCCGTTGTTGTTGCAGGCAGGATTTCCGGCCCGAGAGCACCGGGCCAGTATTGATGCACCAGGGAATGGACTTCCTCGAAAGCCATGCCTTGCCGTGCTACGGCGACCAGATCGGCCATGCGCGTCAGATCTAGGCCGTGTTTCCATGTCGACAAGTCGAACAGTTCAGGGACGCCTAAAAGGAAAAAAAGGCGGCTTCCGGGCAATTCCCGCTGATAAGCCGACAATGTGTCCCAAGTATAGGAAAGCCCTCCTCTACGTGCTTCCATGAGATTCACATCAAGACCAGACAAATTCACCGCGGACAAGCGCAGCAAGCGGTAACGTAGTCCAAATGGCAGCAGATTGGTGCCGGGCTTGTGCGGTGGGACAGCCGCCGGCACCAGATCAACCCGGTCCAGATGCAGTAATTCCCGAGCCTCCAGCGCCAATCGCAAGTGGCCGATATGCACCGGATTGAAGCTTCCACCCAAGATGCCGATGCGCATATTCCTTCACTTCGCTTGAAAAAATTCAGACCGCTGTGTTTCACCTATTGCGCGGCGTTTTGGGCAGCGACATCACTCTCTGATCTGTCCCCGGCCCAGAGCGATGAACTTGGATCCGGTCAGTTCCCGCACTCCCATAGGGCCGTAGGCATGCAGCTTGGAGGTGCTGATTCCAATCTCCGCGCCGAGTCCGAGCTGTCCTCCGTCATTGAACCGGGTGGAAGCGTTCACCAGAACCAGTGAGGCGTCGGCCTCCCGCAGAAAACGCATGGCCCGGTCATGGTCTCTGGTTACAATGGCCTCGGTGTGATTGGAACCGAATTTGGCGATATGCTCCAGAGCCTGGTCAAGGTCACTGACCGCTCGCACTGCGAGGATCAAATCCAAAAATTCATAGCCCCAATCTTCCTTTCGGGCCGGTTGGGCAGATGCACCCAGTAAGGGCAGGCTGTCCGGACAGGCCCGAAAACTCACCCCTGCCGATCCAAGCCGCGCCGCCATCAAAGGCAAAAATGCCTGGGCTTCGGATTTGTGCACCAACAGACACTCCAGGGCGTTGCACACGCCGCAACGCTGTACCTTGGCATTGAAAACGATCTCCAAAGCCGTGTCCAAATCCGCGCCCTTATCCACGTACACGTGACAGACGCCCTTATAATGCTTGAGCACGGGCATGGTCGCCTGTTCCGTGACCGCCCGGATCAGTCCTTCCCCGCCTCGGGGAATGACCACGTCTATACAATCGTCCAACTTGAGCAAATGGGCCACGGCCTCTCGATCCCGAACTGGAACGAGTTGAACGGCTTCACCCGGTAATCCTGCTGTTTCCAGGGCCGAGGTAATAACCGCGGCCAGGGCCTGGTTGGAGTGGAAAGCCTCGGAACCACCGCGCAAAATCACGGCATTGCCGGCCTTGAGCGCCAAAATCGCGGCCTCAATGGTCACATTGGGCCGAGATTCATAGATCATGGCCACCACGCCCAGAGGAATACGCATCCTGCCCACCTGCAAACCGTTGGGTCGCTGCCACATGGTCTCAATGGCACCCACGGGATCGTCCAAACCCTCCACCTCCAAACAGGCTTGGACCATGCCCTCCACAGTCGCGTCCGTGATGCGCAACCGCTCAACTCTGGCCGCGTCCAAGCCAGCGGCAAGGGCCGCGTCCAAATCTTTCTGATTGGCTTGCATCACGATTTCAGTCTGGGTATGGAGTTCACTGGCCAAAGCCCGAAGGGCTTCATCCTTCTGCTGCCCTCCGGCCTTGGCCAACAACCGGGCGGCTTGCTTGGCCCGTCTGGCCAATTGCACCATTTGTTCTTGCAAATCCAGCATGTGTGCTCCTTTCCTGTTGTTCACTGTGCCTGTTCAGGGGATCTGATGACCATCGGGAAATAGCATTTTAACATTTATAAACAAAACAGGGCATTGCGATCATGCAGCCCTGTTTTGCAAGTCTTCTTTACAAAACGTCAACCAGGGAGTCGCCCATGCAGGACCGCGTCCGCAACCTGATTCAGTCACAGGACATTTGCGTCCTGGCCACCTCACGAGACGACATGCCCCACACGCCTCATTGATGGCCTATGCTGTTTCGGAAGACTGTACGTTCTTTTTCATGGCCACCTACCGCAACACCACCAAGTTCGCAAACATCCAGGCCAATCCCAACGTCTGTCTGCTTCTAGACGACCGGAACAAGCATTCAGTCCGGGACAGAGAGGCGACCTTGGCATTGACCATGCGGGGCCGGGCTGCCATCGTGCAAGACCAGCCCGAAAGAAAGGTTGTCGCTGCTCTTCTTCACGAAAAATTGCCGCATTTCCGGAAGTTTCTGGCCGGTATCGAGATCGAATTCATCAAAATCCACGTTGCCGATTATCTCCTCATGCAAGGCCCCACGACAACCATTGATGAGGAGCATTGAACATTGCCGCACATTCCCATGTTTCGTCATCCACCATGATGGCGGACATGCCAATCCCAGGCCGTTTTGACGATGTTTTCCAGATCCGGCAGTTCCGGACGCCAGCCCAGGACTTGCCGGGCCTTGTCCGCCACAGCCACCAAAACCGGCGGATCGCCTGCCCGACGCGAAGCGTCGGATCTGGGCACCTTGGCGCCGCCAACCCGTTCCACGGCGTCCACCACTTGCGCGACAGTCTGTCCCGTTCCAGTACCAAGGTTGAATACATCGCTGCGATCCTCGGCTAAAAGAAACTGCAAGGCGTTCACATGGGCTTTGGCCAAATCGGCCACATGGATGTAATCGCGAATGGCCGTGCCGTCAGACGTGGCATAATCCCGGCCAAAAACGAACAACGGACCGCGCAGCCCCAGTGCTGCCAGAATAGCCAAAGGAATCAGATGGGTTTCTGGTTGATGGTCTTCGCCCACCTCTCCTTCCGGATCCGCACCCGCGGCATTGAAATACCGCAAGGCCACATGGCGAATGCCGTAGGCCGAGTCGAAATCCGCGAGCATCCGCTCAATCATTAACTTGCTCCAGCCATAAGGATTGACCGGATGCTGATCATGAGTCTCGGGAATGGGGATTTCTTGGGGTTCCCCGTACGTGGCGCAGGTGCTGGAAAACACGATGTGCCGACAACCGTGTCGCCGCATGGCCTCCAAAATGGACAAGGAACCGGCCACGTTGTTGCGGTAGTATTTCTGTGGATCAATCACGGATTCACCGACATAGGCATACGCCGCGAAATGAATCACGGCTTGAGGTTTGTATTGCAAAAAAACCTGATCCAATGTCAGCGCGTCAAGAATATCTCCCCGTACCAGATCCCCCCAGCGCACGGCCCATTCGTGGCCGTAAACCATGTTGTCTAAACTTACCGGCCTATATCCGGCCTGAACCAAGGCCTTGCAAGTCTGGCTGCCGATGTATCCGGCGCCGCCCGTCACTAACACGACATGTTCCATTCAGTGGTCCTCCAAGACATTGTCTTCATAAATCATGCCCATTTTCTCTTGAAAGAGCAATTTTTAATCATACAATTGACACGTTTCAGGCCAGCAGCCTTCCAAACATCGTTGTGGCTGTCATTGCCAGGGCATATGCCAATTGGCTATCATATTTTTTGGCATGTCTGCCATGGAAACCTTTATGGACATCAATTCTCTCTGGCCCCTGCTCAAAATCAGCCTGGTCTTTGCAGCCATTCTCCTGGGAATCCGCTGGAAAGCGGGCATCGGCGCTTCCATTCTCCTGGGCAGCCTGCTCTTGGCTCTGCTGTTTCGGATCGACCCGGGGGAATGGTTTGCCATCGGCATCCGGGGCATACTTCAGGAAAAGGTGCTTTTGCTGGCCGCTATTGTGCTGTTGATCCTCTACCTGAGCGATATGCTCGAGCGAAGCGGTCAGGGGAGGCGGCTGATGCAGCATGTCTCCAGGGTGTTGGTTTGGCCGAGACTGCGTTTAATTTTCTTTCCGGCCTTGATCGGTCTGTTGCCCATGCCCGGCGGCGCGGTCTTTTCGGCACCGATGATCAAGGAGATCGGCACCCCTTTGAACGTGCCGCCCCGAACATTGGTCCTGTTGAACTACTGGTTCCGGCACGTCTGGGAATTGTGTTGGCCGCTTTACCCGGGCATCATTCTGGCCGCCTACATCGCGGACCTTTCCCTGTTCCGTCTGCTTTCCTTCACATGGCCAAGCTTGGCTTTGACCATCGGACTGGGATGGCTCTTTTATCTCAGGCCAAAAGTCCTGCCTCTGGAAGCAAATTTGGACGTCATTGTCGAGACGTCATCCGGAAGTCGCCTGGCCATGCTTATCGAAGCCCTGCCACTTTTGATCGCCGTGATCGGAGCTCTTTTCCTGGAAGGTCTGTTGGTCCTGCTGAAGTTGAATATCCCCGTGGAATGGGGGTTTGTCGCCGCCCTGATCGTGTCCATAGGGTGTACGGCCCTTCAAAACCGACTCGGCGCATCCCGTCTTTGGCCCATATTCAAAAACCCCCACGCCCTGCACATGCTGTTTCTGGTGGCCTCCATTTTCATGTTCAAGGCAATCTTGGAAGAAGGCGGGGTGGTCCGTGATCTTGCAGGCAGCGTGACCACTCCTGCGGCGCTTTTCTGGATCAGTCTGATCCTGCCCTTTATTGTCGGAATAATCTCCGGCTTGACTGTAGCCTTTGTAGGCGGGACCCTGCCACTGATTCTTGGATTAGCCGCGCAATTAAACATTGACCAGACAATGAGCTATATTGTCCTGACCCTGTTTTCAGGCTATATTGGCGTGCTGGTTTCGCCGTTGCATGTTTGCCTGATTCTGTCCTGCGGATACTTTCATACCAGTCTGGAAGGCGTCCTAAAAAAGCTGCTTATGCCCTGCGCTCTCATGCTGCTGGCCGCGATGGGGTACGCCCTGCTTCTGATCCGGGGGGCGTAATGCTCGTTTCGGTTGTCATTCCGGTACATAACCGTCCCCTTGCCGTGCGCCGCGCCGTTCATTCGGCCCTGGCCCAATGCCATGCGCAGGTGGAAATCATTGTCGTGGACGATGGATCAACTGATGACACCCTGATGGCGCTCAAAAAAATGCAGAACAGTCGACTGAACATTATCCGCCAAGAAAACAAGGGCGTTTCCGCCGCCAGAAACCGGGGATTAAGAGAAGCCCAAGGCGAACTGCTGGCCTTGCTGGACTCGGACGATGCCTGGCTGCCTCAAAAAACAGCTCGCCATACGCATTACCATCGGGAAGGGGGTTGGCGAATCAGTCAGACGGACGAAATATGGGTCCGCAACGGACGCAGGGTCAACCCAGGAAAAATACATGCCAAACAGGAAGGACATTTTTTCGCGGCATCATTGCGCACTTGCCTTATCAGTCCTTCCTGCGTCATCTTTGACCGGGACCTTTGGGAAGAAATCGGACCTTTTGACGAAGAGCTTCCGGCCTGCGAGGATTACGACCTCTGGTTGCGCACGCTGAGCCGCTACCCGGTGGGTCTTTGTCCACAAAAACTGGTCGTCAAGACAGGCGGACATGCGGATCAGTTGTCACGAAAAATCATTGGACTGGATTTGTATCGCTTGCATGCGTTGGACAAGTTGCTTCGTTCCGGGAAATTGAATCCGGAACAAAAAGACCTGGCAAGACATGCCATGCAAACCAAAGCCAACCTGTACATCCGCGGCTGCCTTAAACGCGACAAGCCGGATGAAGCTTTACGGATCAAGGAATGGATTGAGAAGCGTCGCTGAAATCACAGCCAAAACGAAAAAAAAATGCTATTTTTGGATAACTATTTCCCGTTTGGTCACGGCCTCGGCCTTGATACGGTCCAGCAGCTCAGCAAGGACCGGTTTGACATGTTCGCGAATATCTCCGGCCACGATGATGAACAACAGGTCATCCCCAGGCTGGAACCTTCCTGATTTGGCCTCGACCACAATCCGAAAAATGCCGGGCTTGGCAGAGTATTCCCTGACCAGAGAGGCAATGGCCGCATCATCCGGAGCGACTTCCAGGGCGGTAACGTGTTGCTTGTTGCGTCTGGACCAGCTACGAACAATTCCATTATGCACGAGCACCATGCCGACGTTGTCGGCAAAACCAGGCTCATTTTTCAATTCCGCAATACGTTGGCTGATGTCCATATGATTTCCTCATCAGTATAAGGTCTGATCGCCATGACCATGTATCCAATTTCCGGACTTTTGAAAAGCCTGCCTTCGATCAGCAGCCCGCGCATGATCCTCTCCGGGTTCGGCGTGTGGATTGTCTGGGGTGAGCAGGCCAACAGCACCATCCATCAGACGCTGCTTCGCTTCGGTGGTCAAAAAATTATTGAGCAGCCGCACCAGAGTCTTTGGTACTTTCAAAACACCCAGGTTTTTCCAGCCTTGGCCAGACTGCAGATTTGGGCGCAAATTCATCCTGAACCTGTAGTTGTCCAGGTTATGCCTGCCAAAATGGTTTTGGGGGAATCGGTTCAAGAACTCTCCATCTCCCTGCTCACCCCCCTTGACGACCAAAAAATCGAGCCTGGAAATAATTTTGAAGTCTGGATTCATCCGGAATTGACCAAAAAAGTCACCGCGTTTCCCGGTCTTTCAGTCCAACAACGTCCTCATCCCTTTGGCATGGCTTCAGTAACATGGAATATTTTCCAGGCTGATCCCACATTTTCCTTGGACGCTGAATTAAGCTGGCTTTTCTTTGTAAAACCCATGAAGGATCCCGGAAATGAAAGTTTCAACCAGCGCTGGAAACAACTCTACCTGAACCTTAAAACCATTTTGGATCGCCTTGGAATCCGCTACATCTACCAGGAAGGCCTGCTTTTCTTCAAACTTGACGGCCTGTCCATGCTGACCACCTGGTGCCGGGAAATCCTGAAAACCATTACCCGGGCCAAGTCGGAAAACCAGCAGGCCTATTGGCCCTGCTTGTTCATGGGGATCAGCCAAAAAGGGTTGGCATTCACCGATGAACTTCCCAAAAAGGCGCCTTTGGACTGGAATCGCCTAGCCCCGGACATGCCTCATATTCCTTTGAACGCGGCCCTGCTGTTGCGCGACGCATTCGACATTGTTTTTCTTGATTCCGCGGGCACGCTTTCTCTGGAATCACCTTGCCAGGTCTCTCTTGCATCGCCGGCGGAGTCGGAAAAATTTGCCCTTACCTTTCCGGCTTCCGCCGCATTGTCCTCCGGCGGCAAAACAGCGTGCTTTTATTGCGGCCTGAAAAACCATCGGGCCCAGGAGTGCCCGAGCAGGCACCTCTTCAACTGGGATCCAGGTATCTGGGACAAGCTCTCGGTGCTGGATTTCAAGGACATGGGTCTGGCTGTCAAAACCCTGGACAAGCGTATGGACGGGATCAGCCTGACAACAGTTCCGGATCTTTTGCAGGCTGAAGCCCCGGAAAACATTATCGCCAGGGCGGTTTTCGAAATTAATGCTCCGGTCCAGCACCGCACGCTTCGGCTTGTCTGGCGCAGCAAGGGCAAGGATTTCCCCGACGGGCTGCGGCAGCTTTCCCCACCCGAGGGGGATTTCACGTGGGCCGCCTTGGAAAATTTGCGCACCGGCAATGCCACGCATGCCGAACGCATGATGCAACAGGCCGTCCTGCGCACCCCGAAAAATTATCAACCGCATGTTTTGCTGGGCTTTATCGCCCTGGAAGCCGACAACAGCCGCAAGGCCGAAACCCACTGGAATGACGCTCAGAGACTTTGCTACACCGCCTTGCAGCATGCCTACCTGATATTACTCAAGGGCAGACTCATGGAAATTCAGGAAGCATTCGACCAGGCCCACGGCCTGTACCGCGAAGCCCAGGGCTCTTCTCCAAAGTGGCTGGAACCTCGCTATCGTCAGGCAGTTTGCATGGTCAAAAAAGGTTTCCTGGACCAGGCATGGTCAATCTTTTCCGAATTGCTCGCCGAAGATCCGCACATCTTCAATCGGCTGCTCCTTGATCCTGAATTGCATCGCGGCAGGCCGTCTCTTTTGGCCTTTTTGGCCGGACCATGGAACGCCGCCAGGCAGTCGGCCCAAAAGGAACGAGAAGAAATGGAAAAATTGACCACCACGCTGAATGTCTGGTTTGATTCAAACGACCCATTTCATCAGAATACCACGGAACGACTCACCCACATCAGAGAAAAGATGCTGGCCGACAACTACGTCGCCTTCAGCAAAACCATCCAACTGGTTCGCAGGCTGCAAAAGGAAACGGAACAGAAAATCAAGGACGCCATAGCAAACGTAAAAATTGCCGTCAGCCATAACATCGAGCAGTTGCGCCTCATTCAGGAGAAAATCACCGGATTCCCCTTTCCGCGGATCATTAGCCGCATAATCGGCGACACAAATAAATGCGCCCGTCTGCTGCAATCCATCATCAAAATCGACCTCAATGCCGGAGAAAAGTTTAAGCGCGCCAAGAAGGAACTTCAGGAGGCGGAAACCATTCTGCAGCGACTGCAAGGCCGGCTGCGCAGCATAAAAATCCTGCGTGACGGATTGCTTTTTTTCTTGTTTCTCGGCAAAAATTTTCTTTGGCTGGCAGTGATCGGACTCATCGCCTCAATCGTTGTTGTTCCTATTCTGCTGCACAGCCTGCAAAAGGCCGATATCCCGTGGGCAACGGAATGGATCTCCAACCAGCGTTGGCAGGTTCAACGCGTCGTAAGCACGATCATGCTCATCGTCAGCGCCTTTGTCGCCACGATCTGGACAAGTTTGCGCTTTGAAAAACAAAAACAAAAATATTTGACGGGGATCAAAAAGAAAAAAAAATAAAAAAACGGAGCCCAAGGGCTCCGTTTTTATGAATAATCAAAATCAAAAAAAGCTTCTTATACGCAGCCGGTGGGCTTGGGCAACCCGGCCATCTTGCAGGCTCCCTTGCCGGGTCCGGACGGGAAGAGCTCATAGATGTGCTTCAACTTGAAGCCGGTAACCTTGGACAAAATTCGAACCATCGGGGCGATGCCGTTTTTCTTATAGTAATCCTGCAAGAAATCGATGACCTTTGTATGCTCGTCGGTGACTTCCTTAATGCCCTCGCTCTCTTGTACGAATTCTACCCATTCCGGACACCAATCATCAAAACGCTGCAAGAAACCGTCTTCGTCGATCTCAAAGGTCTTTCCCTTAAATTCAACTGTGGCCATTGGTAACCTCCTTAAAACAGATGTTAGAGCCGAAATTAGTGTGCAGTTAGCACCGTCCAGAACCCTTGTCAAAAAGCCCGGGAGTATATCCCGGGCAGTTTTGCGTCATAAGCACATTATCAAAAAAAATGAAATAAACGCTTCAAACACCTCGCACGACTTGTTTGTTCGTGAACCATGAACTCTTTTGGTTCTTTTAAATGTGATAAATTTTCTTGTCAATGGCCAACATACATTCTTTCTCAAACGAAAGCCGGGCGTCTGGCGTCTTCTTTTTTTAAATTTTTAAAGACAGGCAGACGATTCAAGCAATTCCTGCAAATGGGTTTTGGCGAAATCCAGTTCTGGGTCTAGTTCCAGCGCTGACTGCAAAAGCTCTGCGGCCTCGCCCTTTCGCCCCTGAAACTTGGCGCAGAGCCCTTTGTTCGCTAAATCCACGGCTGAACCGCCGTCCAGATCCAAGGCGGCCTGAAAATCCATTTCCGCCAGAACATACTTACCCAGCTTGAACTTGGCCACGCCCCGAAGATTGAAATATTCCTTCAACTCCGGGCATAAGCAAATGGCCCGGTCCAGATGCGCTATGCTCGACGACCACTCTTGTGCCTGGCTCAGGGCATAGCCCTGATAAAATGCGGCCAATGCCCGGTCATCATCATGATCAAGGCCTGGCTCGCTCTCGGCCAGCAATTGCAGTGCCTCGTGGTTCCTCCCCTGGCGAATTGCCAATAATCCCTCAAAAAAAATGGGAAACGACTCCCGTGGATAGATGCTTCGCAAGACTCGCAACCCGGCCTGGGCCTGTTCGTCGGGACAGTCTTCGGCCAGGATGCGGCCGACAAAAAGCCCCACGGAAGGATAACGAGCACGCTCACGAAACCGAAACCCCGGAACAAAAGAATAATGAGCCGGAATGCCCAGATCCGGATGGGTCATATCCGTGGTGAAGACGCGCATACCCGATCTCGAAAGCCTGCTGGTCAACATCAGCAGTTCCTCGTAAATGTCACTGCTTTCAATGGAGGGCAATTCCTCGAGGGAAACAACGGGACCTTGTTCCAACCAGTGCAATTGCGAAAGGCTGGTCAGCTTGGGCAGTCCGGAAGCTTCATAGTTGCTGTCAGTCTCAAAGTCACCGGCCAATTGCGCAACTTCGGTCAAGGCCCGAATCGCTGCCTTGGCCGGAGAGGTGGCTGTTCCGGCGGTAAAGACGATCTCGCTCATGCGCGGAAATGTTTCCGGATCGTACGCCACGGCGGCTACGGTAGGCACCGGAAACCCCAATGAAAAATCCTTGAGCAGAACACTGACGCCCTGACGTGCAAAGGCCGACCAAAGTTCATCCAAGACCGGATCAACAAGGGTATCGGCGGCAATGGTCGGCCTTACGGCCCGTTGCTCACCCACTATGGCGCAAACATGACGTTCCACAAGTTCGCACACACCCTGCAAGACGGATTCCTCGGCCGTGTTTCCCGCTGAAGACCCATTGAATTCATTAATTTTCTTGAACCAATCCAACGGGGCGAAATATTCGTGACCGGATCGCACTTCAACCACAGGTCCAAATTTCCAGGCAATCAGGTCCATGACTTTTTGCGCATGATCCTCGGAAATATCCTCTGCAACCGATTTGGTGATTTCCTCGATGGGCAAAATTGAAGCGGGCCATAGCTTTTCCGCCTGACTCCAAGTGGCAGTTGAAAAACGCCGTGCATCAGCCCAAAACTCGAAAAAACTGTACCGCTCCACCAGTTCCATCAATGCCGAAGCTTCGGCCTGTGCAGCGGACGCGCCCTTGCCCATCTGCTTGCGCGTGGACATGACCGCCTGGGCCCTGTGACCGCAAATGCTCATGAATACGGGAATTCCAAGACGTCCCGTGTCAACGCGTCTGGTCCGGGCTAAAATGTCCTTTCCATAAAGAGAGAACGCCGAACAGACCCTGGATACGGTCTTTTCCGGAGAGCAGAACTTGTCCAGTTCTCGAGTGTGTCCCTTGGGACAGGAGCCTAGCAGCAGGGTCATGGGTGTTTCATGCGAAAAACGAAAATTTGTCGTTTTGGAGGCTCTGGCCTTGTTCCTGGCGAGGAACCCTGGAATGACGTCCTGTCTTCAGGGCGGGAGACAATGCTGCGGGCAATGTGAAAATATTCCTTGGCCGCGACAAAAAACCGCAGGACCCGTCTGCCGGCGTCTGCTGTGAGCACGATCTCGCTTGAAGGCTCGGGACTCAAATGTGCCCGGAAAAAATGCAGCAGGGGAGCAAAAAAGGCTTCCTTATAAAGAATCTCGGAGCCTACTATATGGGAATATTGACCTTGGTGTTTGCCGTCAAAAAAGTCCATGTACCGTACTTCGACGTTGCGGGCCAAATCGTTCTGCAGGGAGTTGATCCGAGCAAACACAAGGGCATCGGGGTTATTGTCAGTGACGACCACGGGAAACCCCCGATGAGCCGCAAACAAGCCGGCCACCCCCAGTCCGGCGCCGATTTCCAGAACCCTGTCTCCTTCATTTGGCGTTTGGCGTTGCATGTACATGGCCAACGGCAAACAAGCCGGCCAGATTTTCGCCCAAAGCGGGAGCGCATCAGCCCCTTCCAGCGTCTCCAAGTGCTCAAATTGCTGGTCAATAAATCTTTCCATGTCCGTCAATTGGAGAAAATCCAAAACCACGCTCCCAACCCGAACGGCTGCAAAGTCAACCTCCTGGCTGGCGCATACCCGGTCAAGCAAATCTTCCAGAGGCATTTCCTGCAAAAGATTTGTCAATTCGCGAAGGGATATGTTCCGTCCGAGTAGCTTCATTGGAATATATCAGGAAGAACGCAGGATTTGATTTCAGGGCACAAAGACAAACCGGAACTGGTGGAATTCAAAAATTTTACCAGAAAATCCAGAAAATGAGAAAATGGAGCGGGAGACGGGATTTGAACCCGCGACGTCAACCTTGGCAAGGTTGCACTCTACCACTGAGTTACTCCCGCATGGGCAGTCAAGAAATAAATGGAGGCGGCATCCGGATTTGAACCGGAGAATCGCGGTTTTGCAGACCGCTGCCTTACCACTTGGCTATGCCGCCTGATAAAATGGAGCGGGAAACGGGATTTGAACCCGCGACTTCAACCTTGGCAAGGTTGCACTCTACCGCTGAGTTATTCCCGCCCAAAGAATCGAGTATTTAGTCAAGGTGCGGAAACCTGTCAAGGTTGTCCCAAAAATGCGTACCGGGACACGACGCCAGAGAACAGTCGCCAGCACGCTGTCCAACTCGTTGCAGCAGGAGCATGATCGACATCAGATCATTCAGGCTTTTGGAATCGAAACATTTCACGCTGGTATTCTTGCACGCGCGGATTCGAACTATTCCCGAACCTCTTTCACGGGTTTGCCTTGATGAATTCTTGGGGTATACTTTTTTGGACAACAAAATTTTCACGTTTCGCACAGGATTTGCCCTTAGGATGCATCTAACATTCACATCCAAAAAAACAAAAGGAGAAAACCATGTCCAAGACTTCAGATAATCTGAAACAAGCGTTTTCCGGTGAAGCTCAGGCCAATCGCAAATATCTCGCTTTTGCCAAACAAGCGGAAAAGGAGGGTTTTCCTCAGGCCGCCAAGCTGTTTCGGGCTGTGGCCGAAGCGGAAACCGTGCATGCCCATGCCCACCTGAAACATATGGGCGGCATCGGAACCACCGAGGAAAACCTGAAGGCCGCCATGGATGGAGAAATTCATGAATTCACCAAGATGTACCCCCAAATGATTGCTGACGCCAGGGAAGAAGGCCTGCGGGCAGTTGAACGCGGATTTCATTTTGCCAACGAGGTGGAAAAAATCCACGCCAGCCTGTACGCAAAAGCCTTGGAAAGCCTGGGCAAGGAAGAGAATGCGGACTATTATGTCTGTTCGGTATGCGGTTATACTTGCGAATATCAAGCGCCGGATAAGTGTCCGGTCTGCAACGCCGCCCGGAAGGCGTTCTTCATAGTCCACTGAGTTCAATACCGTTTTTATCTGCTGGAATCACTTTTTCCAGCCGACCCGCTATGAGTCAACGTCTTGGTGTCGGCTTACAGCAATTCCGGGCATCTGCCCGCTCAAAGGAGTCCACCATGCAACGCCTTTTGCCCACGCTCATAATCCTGGTGATCGTCTCCGGGCTGTTTGCCTGCGGTGATCAATCGCAAAACGCAGCAGTCGGGTCCACCCTTAGGAAACACAAAGACAGGATTGTCCAGCCGGAAGAACTGATCAGCCGTCAGGAGGCCGAATCCCTTATGGGCACGCAATTCAAAGAATGCGAGAAAAGCGAACAGGCCGCTGTGGGACAGAAATCGTGCCTGTATGAATCTTATGACGCAAACACGTTTTTTCAGATCGCCCTCATTCAAGATACCGCGTTCACCGATGAAATGCTGCAATTTCAAGACGCCGCGACCATCTTCACAACGACCAAGAACATGCTCGCAGATACGGCCACCGAAGAAAGCGTGGGCGATGAGGGATTTATCGCCACTCCTGGCATCCATGTTCTCAAGGGAAACCATTACCTGACAATTGCGATAGGCAGTATTGACGACGAGGCCAACCGGGCGATCCTGCAGGAAGCCGGCAAAACAGCCGTAGAAAATCTGGAGAAGCTTGTGCAGTAAAAACTTTTCCTCTGTGATGCTTTTGACCACGAAGGTCGCTATTTGTCTGAACAAGGCTGTTGCAGTCAAGGACATCCTGATGATCCTTGGAAGCAAGCATCAAAGGAAAGGTCTGTCAGCGACGGCCCATTCACATTTCATCCGTTCAGCCGGAACCCGATTCCGTGGTCTGTTTCAACCTCCGGCCCATGGAGGCGATGATCTTTCGGGCCACGGCCGGGCTTTGCTCCAACAGTCCTTCGAACACCTTGGTGGGAATGTGCAGCAGTTCCACATCCCCTTTGGCCCGGGCCGAGGCCGTGCGCCCTTCGCCCAAAAGATACGCCATTTCCCCGAATATCTGGCCCTGCTCGATGACCGCGACAATTTCAGGTTCTGTCCGCGTTGACTGACTGGCCAGGATCTCCACCTGGCCTTGATGCAGATAGAAAATCTCTTCGCTCTGCTCGCCCTGCGTAAAAATCAGCTCTCCATCCTTGAACTGCCGGGCATACTTGAAAAAAATCCGGCGCGATCGTCCGAAAAGGACCTGCTCCAGGCGTTGGCCGAGCCCTCTTGCTCGACTGGGGGGGGCAATGATCCTGTCCAGGGCGATAATGTCGATCCGTCCGGCCACATGCACAAATTGAGCGAACAGAAAGAATACCATGAACACCAGATAGACCCAAAGCAGCAGAAGAACCACCGTTCCAAGAGAGCCGTAGACAATGTGGTAGGAAGCCAAGCCGACGAATCGCACAAAGGCGGCTTTCAAGCCGAAAATCGCCAGGGTGCAGAGCCCCGCGCCCAGGGCCGCGTGCAATGTCCTGGGCCTGGCCAGAGGCAGAAACCGATAACAGATAAAAATCAGGCCAAAGACCAAGGCCACGGGCAGAACCAGGCCGGACAGGGACAACAGCAGGTCATACATCCTTTCCAGCCAAACGACCTGCTCCAACTGCCGATGCAAAAAGCGGATCACAATGTTGAAAACTGCGGACAACAAAAGCAGGATCAGCACTCCGGGCACCAAGACCATGGACAGCAGGTTGCTCCAGAAGAAATTTCTGGTGCGGGAACTGGGAAAGATCACGCCAAATGCGCTTTGCACGGAACTGATGATCAGCCTGCTGGTCCACAGAAAACCGAACAGGCCCAGCCCGCTGACTGCGGTCTGGGCCTGAAGGATGCCGATACGGCGAAAAAAATCCTCGTTGAGCTGCTCGTTGAACTGACTCAGGAAGGCAAACAGGTCCGCGGTCAGCTCCGGATAGTTGATCAGCGACGTGTTCAACAAAGAAACCACAACCAGAATCATCGGCGCAATGGCCAACAGGAAGTAATACGCAGCGGCCGAGGCGTGGCTGGACAATTCATTCTTGGAAAAAAGCAGGGCCGTACTATATCCGGTTTGCAGAATCCAGTTCAGCCCGTTGCGCAGCAAGCTGGCCACAACATCTCCCATTCAATGGCATCGCCGATGTAACCTATCCAGAATAATCAGCATTGAATTCAAGGCATGGCTGGTTCACCTTGCCTTGGCTTTATCGCTTATTTGACCGAGCCTGCCATCGTTTGCCGAACCATTGCCAGCCGCATAGGGCACATGTTCTTGTTCAGCATGCGCAATGGTTCGGCATTACGAGGACGGCGAGGAAGTTGCGGCAAAGTCAGCACAAGGCCGACCAGCCATCAGCAGCATGTGCAAAGCCGCCAGTTGCCCGACCCCTGCTCGGCAACAAACTCAAAAACTAGACGGCCTCGGCCACGCGATCCCCCACCTCGTCCGTACTCATGCCCATCCGGCCGGCGGCCTGGCTGGCCATGGTCGGAAGCACCTTGATCACGGCCTGTTCCACAGCATCCGCCGCCTTCTGCTCGTCGAGTTGAGCCAGCATCATCTGGACGGCCAAGATCGCGGCCATGGGATTGGCCTTGGCCTGGCCGGCGTATTTCGGAGCCGAACCGCCGATGGGTTCGAACATGGACACGCCCCGGGGATTGATGTTCCCGCCCGCGGCAATGCCCAGGCCGCCTTGGGTGATGGCGCCCAGGTCCGTGATGATGTCGCCGAACATGTTGTCCGTGACAATCACGTCGAACCATTCCGGATTCTTGACCATCCACATGCAGGTGGCGTCCACGTGGGCGTAGTCCAGTTTCACCTGGGCAAATTCCTTGCCCAACTCCCGAAACACCCGTTCCCACAGGCCGAACGCGAAGGTCAGCACGTTGGTCTTGCCGCACAAGGTCAGCTGTTTCCTGGGTCTGGCCGCGGCCAGCTCAAAGGCATAGCGCAGGCACCGCTCCACCCCCATATAGGTGTTCACGGATTCCTGCACCGCGATCTCGTGTTTCGTCCCCTGCCGCAGGCATCCGCCGCTGCCCGCGTACAGTCCTTCGGTATTCTCCCGGACCACAACGTAATCGATCTGTTCCGGCCCCTTGCCCTTAAGCGGGCATTCCACGCCTGGATACAGCTTTACCGGTCGCAGATTGATATACTGATCCAAGGCAAAGCGAATCTTCAACAAAATGCCCTGTTCCAGAACGCCCGGCTTGACGTCCGGATGACCGATGGCCCCGAGATAGAGAGCATCCAGATTCCGCATCTCGTCCAAAACGGAATCCGGAACAAGCTCCCCGGTCTTCAGGTAACGCTCCCCGCCCAGGTCGATGTGCTGCCAGTCAATGCTGAAGCCGAATCGTTCGCCGGCCGCGTCCAGGACCTTGCGGCCCTGCATGGTCACTTCCGGGCCGATGCCGTCCCCCGGGAACCAGCCGATGGTGTACTTGCCCATGGGTATTTCTCTCCTTGGTTATGAAGAATGATTATTTCAGAAAGGATTGTCCCGCTCACTTATCGTTGTCGGGTTCCCAATCGGGATCGGTATCGACAGCACATGCGACAAGCATTTTTTTCGGCCCCAAACCTGAGGCCGAAACCCACGCCAACGCAAACTGGAGGAGGATAGAATCATCGTGCTCGCTGATCCTTCGCCATCCGCTCCCGGACGTATTCCACCAGTCCGCCCTTGCCCAGGATGTCCTGCATGAATTTCGGGACCGGGACGCAGATGATCTCTGTCTGCTGCGTCAGGTTGCGAATCACGCCGAGCGTGGCATCCACCTCCAGGCGGTCGCCGTCATGAATTCCCTGGACCGCGTCCCCGGCCTCCAGCAGGGTCAGGCCCATGTTGAATGCGTTGCGATAAAAGATCCGCGCAAAGCTGTGGGCCACCACCACGGGGATGCCGGCGCCTAAAATGGCGATGGGCGCGTGCTCCCGGGAAGAGCCGCACCCGAAATTCGCCCCGGCCACGAGAATATCGCCCTTGTGGACCCGTTTGACCCAGCCCGGCTCCAGTCCCTCGAAGCAGTTCCGCCCCAACTCCTCGTGGTCCGTGGTCACCAGAAACCGCGCCGGAATGATCGCGTCCGTGTCGATATTAGCCCCCACGACATGGGCCGTTCCGGAATATTTCATCGTATTCTTCCTCATATATGTTGAAAAGATTTTATCCGGCAGTTCGTTCAAAACCCCCAAGTGCAAGGAACAAAATAAAAGGTCAAGGTCAAAGCGTATTCACTCATATGTGAGCGTTTGATTTTTTTTTGCAGAGACTCAGCAATTGGGAATTTTTCAATGAACTGCTATATCTTCCCGGGGTGACAGATATGCCCGGCCACTGCCGTGGCCGCGGCCACGCCGGCCCCGGCCAAATAAACCTCACTGTCCAGGCTGCCCATGCGGCCCTTGAAATTACGGTTCGTGGTGGCCAACACCTTTTCCCCGGACGCCAAAATGCCCATGTGTCCGCCCAGACACGGCCCGCAAGTGGGCGGACCGATCACGGCCCCGGCGTCCATGAAGATTTCCAGCAGGCCTTCGCGCAGGGCCTGTTTGTAGACCCTGGGAGTGGCCGGCAAAATGATCAACCGCAGGCCCTTGGCCGCCTTGCGTCCCTTGAGGACTTCCGCAGCCCGGCGCAGGTCGCTGATCCGGCCGTTGGTGCAGGAACCGATGACCACCTGATCCACGACCTCGTTCTGCACCGCCTCCACGGGCTTGACGTTCTCCGGCAGGTGCGGGCAGGCCACCAGGGGCGAAAGACCGCTTACGTCGAATCGCAATTCCCGCTCATACACCGCGCCCGGATCCGGGGTGATCTCTTGATTATCCGTGCGTCCGGCGGCCCGGGCATAGGCCAGGGTTTTGGCATCAGCGGCAAACAGACCAGCCTTGCCGCCGGCCTCGATAGCCATGTTGGCCATGGTCATCCGGCCCTCCACCTCCATGGCCTCGATCACCGTTCCGCCGAATTCCAGGGCCTTGTAGGTGGCCCCGGCCACGCCGATTTTGCCGATGACCAGCAGGATCAAATCCTTGGCCTCCAGGTACGCGGGCATGATTCCGGAAAACTCCACGCGGATGGTTGCGGGCACCTTGAACCAGGTTTCACCCAAAACCATGGCCCCGGCCACGTCCGTGCTGCCCATGCCCGTGGCGAATGCACCCAGCCCGCCGTAGGTGCAGGTGTGGCTGTCCGCGCCCACCACCACGTCGCCGGGGCCGACCAAGCCCAGTTCGGGCAACAAAGCGTGTTCCACCCCGGACTCGCCGCCGTCGTAGAAGTGGACGATGCCCGCCCGCTTGGCAAAATCGCGGACCACTTTCACCTGCTGGGCCGAGTCAATGTCCTTGTTCGGCGTGAAATGGTCGCAGACCAGCACGACTTTTTCCGGGTCAAAGACCTTGATCGCGCCCATGGCCTCGAAGGACTTGATGGCGAAAGGCGCGGTAATGTCGTTGGCCAGAACAAGGGAGACCGGGCATTGCACGATCCGGCCGGCATGCACGTCGCCCTGGTCATTGCTCCGGGCCAGCAATTTTTCAGCTAAGGTCTGGGGCATGTTTTCTCTTCCTCCTTTTTGGCCAGCCGGTTCAAGGCGTTCAGATAGGCCTTGGCGCTGGCCACGATGATATCCGGATCAGCGCCCCGGCCCACGGCCGAGGCCCCGTTCTCCTCGATGCGCACGGTGACCTCGCCCTGGGCGTCCGTGCCTCCGGTCACCGCGTTCACGGAATACTGCTGAAGACTGGGCTTGCGGTTGCAGACCTTGGCAATGGTGTGGAACACCGCGTCCACCGGGCCCACGCCGAAATCCGCCAGCTGTTTTTCCTGGCCGTTCACCTCCAGCTTCATGGCCGCTGTGGGGATGGCCATGTTCCCGGAGAGCACGCTCAAATAAAGAAGTCGATACTTGTCCGGGATGCGATAGATTTCCTCCAGCACCAACGCTTCCAGATCCTCGGTGAGCACTTGCTCCTTCTTGTCCGCCAATCGTTTCAAGGCCTGAAACACCAATTCCAGCTGAGCCTCGTCCAGCCGATACCCCAGTTCATCCAGCCGAGTCTTCAGGGCGTGCCGGCCGGAATGCTTGCCCAAAACCATTTCCGTGCCCGAGCGGCCGATGCTTTCCGGGGTCATGATCTCGTAGGTGGAGCGGTGCTTGAGCATCCCGTCCTGATGAATGCCGGACTCGTGGGCAAAGGCGTTGGCCCCGACCACGGCCTTGTTCGCCGGAATGGGCCGGCCAATGATCATGGACAGCAGGCGGCACGAGGGAAAAAGCTGTTCGGTTTTGATGGATGTGGCCAGGCCGTAGACGTCACGGCGTACGTTCAGGGCCATGACCACTTCTTCCAGGGCCGCGTTGCCTGCCCGCTCACCGATGCCGCTCAAGGTCACCTCGGCCTGGCGCGCTCCGGCGTAGAGCGCTGCCAGTGTGTTGGCCACGCCCAGCCCCAGATCATTGTGGCAGTGCACGCTGAAAACGGCTTTGTCCGCGTTGTGAACATGATTCAGGAGATAACGAATCAGCTCGCCGAACTCCCCGGGCTGGGCATAGCCCACGGTGTCCGGGATGTTCACCGTGGTTGCGCCCGCGGCAATGACCCGCTCCAGGACCCGGGCCAGGAACGCGGGCTCGGAGCGGGAGGCGTCCTCGGCTGAAAATTCCACGTTGGAGGTGTGTTTGGCCGCATGGCGCACCGCTGCTTCGGCCATTTCCAGGACCTGTTCCGGGGATTTGCGCAGCTTGAATTCCATGTGCAGCGGTGATGTGGCCAGAAAAGTGTGAATACGCGGATTGACGCCGTCCTTGATGGAATCCCAGGCCCGATCAATGTCCGCGGTCGTGGCCCGACACAATCCCGCCACCTGGCAATTCTGCACGGTATTGCTGATGGCCTGTACGGACTCGAAATCTCCATGACTGGCTGCTGGAAAACCGGCTTCAATGACATCCACGCCAAGATTTTCCAGCTGGCGGGCCAGCCGGATCTTTTCCTGCATGTTCATTGTCGCTCCGGGGGACTGTTCCCCGTCGCGCAGCGTGGTATCGAAAAAAATAACGCGCTCGCTCATAATGGTCTCCATAATCAAAATACAAAAGGGTTGCGAAGTCCTCACAACATGCTACGCAAGGACTCCAGGGCTGTGATCACGTTTGCGCGAAGCGTCGGCCGCTTCGAGTGTTCACGAAGCAAAAAAAGAAAGCAAGAAAAAAATATGAGGGGTGGGGGGCTGGTTACGGGAGTTCTTGTGGGGACTCCCGTAGCAAACGGCTCTTTCGGTAAGGAAGAATGAGGAAAGAAAGCACCAAGCCTGAAATCAAGTAGGTGAGAAAAAACAAAAACCCCAAGACTTTGGGCTCGGAGGCGATAAACACGAAAATAAGCAGAGCAGTGACCGTTGTCCGGAAGGGATGTGTCTTGATCAGGTCGAATTCCTTCAAGGACGGATAGCGCACCCTGCTGACCATCAAAAAGGACAAGAAATAAACCAGAACCAGGGTCAGAGGACTGATCTTCTGCGCCATATACTCCGGCGCCACGGAACTGAACAGCATCAGCGTGGCCAAGATGCAAGCCGAGGCCGGAATGGGCAGCCCGATAAAATACTTGGAAGAAATCTTGCCTGTCTGAACGTTGAAACGGGCCAAACGCAGGGCCCCGCAGGCAACAAGAAGAAAAGAGGCCAACAGGCCCAGGCGGCCGAAGGCATGCAGCTGCCACATGTACACCATGATCGCGGGAGTGACGCCGAAGGCCACCAAATCCGCCAGGGAATCCAATTGCACACCGAACTCGCTGCTGGAGCGCGTCAGGCGGGCGATCATCCCGTCCAGCCCGTCCAGAACGCAGCTCACGAGGATGGCCAAGGCGCAATACTCGAACCGCCCCTCCACGGCCCAGATAATTCCCAGAAATCCGGAAAACAGGCTGGCCGTGGTGAACAGATTGGGCAGCAGATATACGCCCTTGCAAATGGGTTGATTATGGCGGTTCACGTTTTTTATTCAGTGTTTGGCATCGTTCAATTTGGCCATGACCGTGAAGCCGGCGCATGTCCGTTGATGCATCGTCACGCACAATTCATAGGCATCCGGAAGGTAAAGGTCAACCCTGGAGCCGAATTTGATCAGACCGATGCGCTGACCGCGGACCACCTTGTCGCCTTGCTCCGTCCAGCAGACAATGCGTCGGGCGATCAACCCGGCGATTTGGACCACGGTCCAGGAATAGCCCTCCGGCTCGACGATCTCGAATTGATTGCGTTCGTTTTCCTCGGACGCCTTGTCCAACGAGGCGTTCAGGAATTTCCCCGGAAAATAGCTGATCGTCTCCACTTTGCCGGTCACAGGAGTACGGTTCACGTGCACGTTAAATACATTCATGAAGATGGACACCTTTTGCCGCATCTCCCCACTAGCGGGATCCTTGGCCTGGCCGACGAAAACGATCTTTCCGTCCGCCGGGGCCACTGCCAAGCCCGCGCCTTGGGGCGTGACCCGTTCCGGGTCGCGAAAAAAATTCATGGTCAGAGCGGTCAGGACCAGAGCGACCAGGGTTAAAAAGACCCAGCCCAGCAAGGCGAGAACCAATGTCACGAAAACACCAAGGCCGATGTATGGCAGACCTTCTTTGCAAATGCCGGACGAGGCTGGACGCATTATATAACTCCTTTCTGTTATTATATTTTTTCTATATTATCGCATTCACGTTTGGGTGAAGGTTTCCGTAAAACACTTTTCCGCTTCTGCGCTGCCAATCAAAATCAATTCATCCCGTTCATTGATGACGGCGTCCGGCAGAGGATTGATCATCAGGCGTCCCTGGGAATTGATGGCGATCACACTGCATCCGGTCTCCCGGCGGATCTGACTCTCTTGAAGCGTTTTTTTAGCCAGCCCCTTGGGTGCCTGCACCTTGAAAATATTCAACCCTTCGGAAACCATCAGTGTGTTATCCTGCAACAAAAAGTTCATGATGCTGGTCACGCCCAGGGATGTATAGGACATCACCAAGTCGGCGCCGGCGCGGTGCAACGTGGAAATATTGCGGTCCAGGGTGGCCCTGGTGATGATCTGTATGTCCGGCCTGAGTCGGCGGCAATAGATGGTCAAATAAATGTTCAAATCGTCGTCGTGGGTGGTCACGATCACCGAAGGCGCATCCTCGATGCCGGCCTTGCGCAGGGTATCCAAGTCCGCGGCGCTGCCCAAAACAAAGGCATCATCGTCTTCGCGCACGAAACGTGCGTTTTTTTCAACAATACGATAGGAGACCGCCCGTTCCTTCAAAGCGGCGGCGGCGGCCCGCCCCACCCTGCCGCCCCCGAGAATCAATACCGGGGAGTCGCTGACGTCATATCTGCCGAACTTTTCATCATAGACCGCCAACTGCTGATCTGTTCCAGCCAGCACGAGTACTGTTGAGAGATCAATAAGCGTATCCGGGGTGGGCACCTCGAAATGTCCCCTTTCCCAAACTCCGACCACGGTCACCCCGGTCAGTTCCCGAAGACGGCTTTCCAAAAGCGTCTTGCCCACCAACTGCGTGCGCATAGCCGGCACTTCCGCGATGAACAGCTGGTCAAAACGGCCGATGACATTGGCGCGCATGCTCACTCCGAGCACCCGGCGGGCCAGGGATTGACCAAGCAACTTGGTGAACTGAAAAGTTTTGGTGCTTCCGGCCAAATTCAAGATATCCACGGACTCCTCTTCCGAGGCATTGGTGACAATAGGCGTATTTTCGCACAACTCGCGCAGGGTGAAGACCACGTTGGTGTTGATCTTGTCGTCGGCGTTGTTGACCACCAGGAGCACGGCGTTGTGAGCCTGCACCCGGCGGTAGGTTTGGGTGTCGTCCAGATCTCCTTGGACAACGTGGTAACCTCTTTCATGCAGGGCAGCAGCAACTGGCTGATCCGACACAACAAGAACATACTGCCGGTTATATTGCTTCAGCTTGTCCACCAGACTCAAAGAAATGGGGTCGACGCCGGTGATGACGATATGATCTGCCGTATCTTCCGGCAGGGATCGGACGGTTCGCGATTTCGCCTGGGCTTCCAGCCAGGGGGCGTAAAAAAATTGGATAAAGGTGAACGGAAGCATGACCAGGAGGAAAACGACACCTGAAAGCAAAACAAAAAGGGAAAAAGTACGGCCCAAATCGCTGGTAAAGGTGATGTCTCCGAACCCCAGGGTGGACATGACTGTCAATGTCCAATAAATACCTGTAATCCAAGAAAAATTTCTGCCTTCATGATAGAGCATGATCACATGAAAAAAAATACTGTAAACCGTGATCAAGACGCACAGGACAATCAGAAACTTGACCAGAATTCTGCTGTCCGGCTTGGAAGCACGCTCCTGCAAGAGCGCAACGAGTTGGGATGGAAGATATTTCATCAGGTCACATTCAACACTGAAATCAGGCGTCGATTATTTTCCAAAAACAAAGGAGCCTCATTACATCACGAAAAATCGCAGCACGTTTAGGCCTGTCCAAATCTGTATCACGGCAAAAATTACAAGAATGAAGTTATTCAAGCCATGAAGGATGGCGAGCCGTTTGCTTCTGCCCTTGTTTCTGTCCAATATCAATCCACTGATCAAACCGAACAGCATCAGCGGGATCATGCCCAGGGCGATCCAGTAATGCATTCGCGTGAAACCGGTCCCTCCCCAGTAATAAAAAGTGACCCCGGCTCCGCCGATCAAACCCGCCATCAGAGCAATCAAGGAGATCAAGCCCAGAAAGACATGCCGCTTCCATCGGAAAAACGCCCGTCCCCCCACAAAGGTCGCCCTCAATCGGGGCCATCCCAAAAAAAAGACATGAAGAGCCAAAACCGTGACCAAAAACTGGAAAATCGGGTGAATATAAAACATACCAGCACATCCTCATGATGATTTGAATGAATCAAAAAGTCCGTTGCTTGAGCAAAAATTCCGTCATGAAACTGTCAGGCGGACATTGTGAAGAAGTGTCAAGGAGCAACATCCTTGTCAAGCTCCCGATTCGAACATATCCTCAGCGGTTGTGACCTTCTTTGCCTTTCATGGAAAATTATCATAGAAAAAATTTTTTATCCGCATCGATTCAAGAAAATGAGGAACATATGATCGGCATATCCAAACTTTACTGCGGCACCATTGAACCCTCAGACGCCCTTCGCTACGGTCGCCATTCCGGCAAGCTGCCCTCCCATCTGCTTCAGTTTTCCGCGGACAAGAAGCCCGTGGTGGTCTGGAACATGACTCGGCGTTGCAACTTGAAGTGCGTGCACTGCTACGCCCAGGCCGTTGATCCTGACGGCGCGGACGAGATCTCCACGGTCCAGGGCAAGGCCATCATCGACGACCTGGCCGCCTTTGGTTCTCCCGTGATGCTGTTTTCCGGAGGCGAACCCTTGGTGCGCAAGGATCTGGTGGAGCTTGCCCATTATGCAATCTCCAAAGGCATGCGCGCGGTCATCTCCACCAACGGCACCCTGATCACCCCGCAAAAAGCCAAAGAACTGAAGGAAGTCGGGCTGTCCTACGTGGGCATTTCCCTGGACGGCGGCGAGGCGGTGCACGACCTTTTCCGGGGCGTGCCCGGCGCCTTCAAAAAGGCCCTGGAGGGCATTGCCAACTGCCAAGCCGAGGGTCTCAAGGTGGGTCTGCGATTCACCATCAACAAACGCAACATGGAAGAAATCCCTGTTCTTTTCGGCTTGGTCCGGGACCTGGAAATCCCCAGGATCTGCTTTTACCATCTGGTTTACTCCGGCCGGGGCTCGGAGCTGATCAACGAAGACCTGAACCATGACCAGACACGGACCGTGGTCCATCAGATCATGGACAGCACCAAAGTCTTGTTCGATGCCGGCCTGCCCAAGGAAGTGTTGACCGTGGACAACCATGCCGACGGCCCCCTGGTCTACCTGCGCCTGCTTGCGGAGGATCCCAAGCGGGCCGAGGAGGTTCGGGAACTGCTGTCTTTCAACGAAGGCAACAATTCCGGCCGGGGCATCGGCTGCATTTCCTGGGACGGACAGGTCCACGCGGACCAGTTCTGGCGCAACCATACCTTCGGCAATGTCCTGGAACGTCCGTTTTCCGAGATCTGGACCGATCCGAACATCGAACTTTTGGCAAAACTGAAGAACAAGAAAGACCATGTCACGGGTCGGTGCGCCACATGCCGCTTCCTGAACATCTGCGGCGGCAATTTTCGAGCCAGGGCCGAGGCTTTTTACGGCGATATCTGGGCCCCGGATCCGGCCTGCTATCTCACGGACGAGGAAATATCCGGACCGGCCGTTGCGTGATCAGAAAACGACCTTTTTTGAATTCGACAACAAAAACAAGAAATTGTTGATTACGTTTGAAACGCACTATAAAGTTCACTTAAAAACTTTCTCTCAACTGCAACTTTTCCAGGAAGCTCTATGACCTTTTTTCGCGGGCGTCGGTTGCGCCGCACTCCCACCATACGGGGCCTGGTCCAAGAAACCAGGTTGAATCGGCAGGACCTGATCCAGCCTTATTTTGTCATGGAAACGGACGATCCTTATTTCATCAAACCCATCAGCGCCATGCCCGGTCAGAACCAATTCGGCTTGGCCAAGCTGGTGGAACGGGTGGGCCGGGCCATGGACCAGGGACTGTTTGCCTGCATCCTCTTCGGTATTCCCAAAACCAAAGACTCCTCAGGTTCCCAGGCCTGGGCCGAAAGCGGAATCACCCAGCGAGCCGTGGCCGCCCTGAAGCGTTCCTATCCGGACTTGTGCGTCATTACCGACGTCTGCCTCTGCGAGTACACCTCCCACGGTCATTGCGGATTGGTGTCCGGCCAGGAAGTGCTCAATGATCCGACCCTGGAGCTTTTGGCCAAGACCGCCCTTTCCCATGCCCGTGCCGGAGCGGACATGGTCGCGCCATCGGACATGATGGACGGCCGGGTGGGCGCCGTTCGAGCAGCCTTGGACAGCGGGGGGTTCATGGATCTGCCGATCTTGAGCTACGCCGTCAAATACGCTTCCGGTTTCTACGGCCCTTTTCGAGAGGCCGCGGAAAGTCCGCCTCAGTTCGGGGACCGCAAAACCTATCAGATGGACCCGGCCAACCGTCTCGAAGCCTTTCGCGAGGTCCGGGCCGATGTGGAGGAAGGCGCAGACCTGCTGATGGTCAAACCGGCTTTGCCCTACCTGGACATCCTGCGGGATTTGCGGGAAGCAACGGACCTGCCCCTGGCCGCCTACCAAGTCAGCGGCGAGTATGCCATGATCAAGGCCGCAGCACAAAACGGCTGGATCGACGAACAAACCGTGGTTCTGGAAACCCTGACCGGCATCAAGCGTGCCGGCGCGGATCTGATATTGACCTATTTCGCCGAACAAGTCCTGGGGTGGATGCAATGAAGCACCCGGACGCATCCCCACGCAAGCCCCAGGGACATTCTTCCGGTCACCCAGAGAACCATCCCATTGGTCACCAGGGCGGCCCGAAAACCCTGCAAGACGGCGCGCCTGTCTGCCGGCTGATCGCCTGGGAAGTGACCCGCTCCTGCAACCTGGCCTGCAAGCACTGCCGGGCCGAGGCGCATATGGAACCATATCCGGGGGAATTTTCCACCGAGGAAGCCAAGGCGCTGATCGACACCTTCCCCGAGGTGGGCGACCCGATCATCATCTTCACTGGCGGCGAACCGCTGCTCAGGCCGGATATTTTCGAACTGGTGCGCTACGCCGATGCCAAGTGCCTGCGATGCGTCATGGCCCCCAACGGAACCCTGGTCACCGCGGACACGGCCCAACAGATGAAGGATTCGGGCATCCAGAGGGTGAGCATCTCCATTGACGGCCCGAATGCGTCCAGCCACGACGCGTTCCGTGGTGTAAAAGGCGCCTTTGCCGCGTCCATGCGCGGCATCGAACATCTGAAAACCGCAGGGCTGCCTTTTCAGATTAACACCACGGTGACCCGGGGCAATCTCGGACAGTTCAAGGACATCTTCCGGCTGGCCGAATCCCTAGGAGCCGCGGCCTGGCATATCTTCCTGCTGGTGCCCACGGGCCGGGGCGCGAACCTGGGCCGGGAAATCATCACGGCCCAGGAGTACGAAGACGTACTCAATTGGTTCTACGATTTTCGCAAAACCACATCCATGCAGCTCAAGGCCACCTGCGCGCCCCATTACCACCGCATCCTGCGGCAGCGGGCCAAGGAGGAAGGCCTTCCTGTAACCTTTGACACCTTCGGACTGGACGCGGTCACTCGGGGATGTCTGGGCGGAACAGGCTTCTGTTTCATCTCCCATACCGGCCAAGTTCAGCCCTGCGGCTACCTGGAGCTGGATTGCGGCCAGGTCCGGCAAACGCCGTTTCCGGAAATCTGGAAAACCGCGCCGCAGTTTTTGCAGCTCCGGGATCAAAAACAGTATCAGGGAAAATGCGGGATCTGCGAGTTTCACCGGGTCTGCGCAGGATGCCGGGCCCGGGCCATGACCATGAACGGACACTACCTGGCCGAGGAACCCCTGTGCTCGTACCAGCCCGGAAAAGCATGATCAGCCCTGGCCATGGACACCATTGACAAACAAATCCTGGACCTGATCCAGACCGGTTTTCCTTTGGATCCAAGGCCCTACGCCCGCATCGGCGAGCAGTTCGGGCTGACTGAGGCCGAAACCCTGGCTCGGGTCCGCGCGCTCAAAAACAAGGGCATCATCCGCCGCATCGGCGCGAATTTCCAGTCCCGCAAACTGGGCTGGACCAGTACCTTATGCGCGGCACAAGTGCCCGAGGACAAGCTGGACGCGTTCGTGGCCGAGGTGAACAGCCATCCCGGCGTGACCCACAACTACCTGCGCCAACACGCCTATAACGTCTGGTTCACGCTGATCGCCCCTGGCGTGGACAAAGTCCGCGAGATCCTGGCGGAGATCACGGCCAAGACCGGCATCGAGATCCTGAACCTGCCCGCGGAAAAGACCTTCAAGATCAAGGTCGATTTCCCCATGGCGGAGTATGACAACGACCAGGAATAAATGGTTTGAAGATCGCCTCCCCAGGCTATTCGGCCTCAGGCGGGTTGCGATGTGCCGGCACGATCATCACAAACCGCTCTTTGGCCTCGGCCAGCAGCCGCTCAACCTCCAAAGCCTCTTCTTCCTGAAAACTGGCCCGCAAATCTGAAACGTAACGGACAAGCAGTTCGCGGACGTCATCCAAGCCACGCTCGTCAACGGACCGGAAGGCAACATCCGCACCTTTGGCCAGCCTCCGCCGGAGATTGGCCTCAAGGAAACCGTGTTCCGGGTACAGGCACTGATAGACCACTCCCCCGGTCATTCCGGAGCATATCCAGGGACCGGGGTCGCCCAGAACCACTGCCCTCCCGCCGGTCATGTACTCAAAGGCAAAGCCTTTCAAATGCGCCCGCACGGCCAAATTTCCTTCCTCGTCACGCACCCGGCTTTTGATCCGTGCACCGAACACGGCGTCGGCCCCGGACATCCGAATACAAGCCCGGGAATCAGCATAATTCTGGACCATGAGCATGCCCCCGATGGCCCCGTAAGCAAAACTCTTGCCCGTGGAACCGTCAACACGGCGACCCATTAGGTTGGCGCCCTTGAATACGCCGCAAACGCCACCGAAGCTGCCCTTGGCCGTACCATCCTGGGCCCCGCCGTCAACGACCAGCTCAATGCCCGGAATGTTGAAAGCGCCAAGCCCGTTGCCCGGCACGGAGGAATCCAGGCGCAAGCGGACCAAACGCTCTCCGTCCGTCCCGTGTTGCCGGACCATGGCTCCGGCCAGATAGGTCCCCATGGCCCGGTCCACGCTGCGCTCGTATTGATCCGTGTACCGCACTTCGCGGGTCTGCTCATCAACGAACTCGGCCAGGGTAATATCCGAAACCAGCTTTGTGAGGAAATTAAGCGGCTTGCGCACCATACGCAGGGCACCTGCCGGCTCCGAGGAGCCGTCCATGGCCGGCTGTGTCAGCAGTTCGGTCACGTCCAGAACGTTTGTGTGGGAAACCTGTCGCAACAGCTTTATTCGACCCACCACATCCCGCAATCGGGGCACCCCCAATTCCGCCAGGATGCTGCGGATCTCCTCGCCGATGCAGGTGAGCAGCCGGACCAGATTGCCCGTTTCCTCGGCCACCTGCAGCGGCGCAAAGCCCTTTACGCCCCGCTTCTGGGCCTCCGTCCTGGTCTTGAGCTGGGTGGAAATGCCCCTTGGACAGGCATCCAGATGGCAGCGTCGGCAACTGATGCATCCGATGCCCATCAAGGCGGCCGTGCCCAATCCCACACGATCCGCACCCAACAGAATCATCTTCAGAACATCCGCGCCGCTGCGCATTCCACCGTCGCACCACAACTCCACGCCTTGCCGCAAACCTGATTCCACCAAGGCGCGATGAGCCTGGCTGACGCCGATTTCAGCGGGCAGGCCGACATACTTCTTGCTGTGCTCCCTGGCCGCGCCGGTACCGCCCTCAAAGCCTGAGACATTGACGATGTCCGCTCCGGCCTTGGCCACGCCCACGGCTATGGTGCCCACCCCGCTGGTCACGGGAATCTTCACGGAGATCCTGGCCATGGGGTTGGCCGTCTTCAGTTCGGTGACAATCTGCGCCAAATCCTCGATGGAGTAGATGTCATGATGGTTGGATGGGGAAATCAAGGCAATACCGGGGGTGCAATGCCGCGCCGCCGCAACCATCTCCGTGACCTTCTGCCCGGGCAGATGCCCGCCTTCGCCGGGTTTTGCCCCCTGCCCGATCTTGATCTCCAGAAAATCCACCGAGTTCAGGAAAGCCATATGTACGCCGAATCGGCCGGAAGCAATTTGTTGCCCCCGATTATGGCGGTACTTGCCGAGCATATCCGGAATTTCGCCGCCTTCGCCGTTCATGCACACGATGTTCAACTGCTTGGCCGCCTCGGCGTAGGTCCGAAAAGAATTCTCGCCCTGGGAACCGAAGCTCATGGCCGGAATGATCAAGGGCATGGCATGGCTGCCCACGGTAATGTCCACGTCGCTCATGGCTAGTGGCCCGGCATGGGTCGGACGGTCAAACCCCAGAACATGACGCAAGGCCACAGGATGAGCTTGATCCAGCGCGGCAAGCTCCTGGGCCATTTCCCTGAATCCTGCCTTCCCTGTGGCAGCCCTGCGCATAATTCGCCCACCTTGGTGTTTCGAAACGGCGCATCCCAGAGGGTTGCTTCCGGCTCTTGCGTAGCCTTGGCCAAACGGATCCCGGCCATCTCCTCGACCCGCTTCAAGGAGAGACCCACAACCGCGGAACGACAAAAATTCGCACACTTGAACACAGCGGCCACATCGTCGGCCAAGCCGATGGAGGCGAAAATCCGACCGTAGCCGCAAAGTTCGTGAATGCCCATGGTGGACATGACCTTTTCCATGCCTTTTTGCAGCACGTCCATGGTCGTCCGGATGACCATTTCCGCCGGACGCGCCTCTGTGGCATGGACCCTGGCCATACGCCAGATTAAGTAAGGGTTGACGGCATCCGCGCCAAGTCCGAGCAGAAACATGATGTCGTGCAGATTGCGCACCGCGGCGCTGCGCACGATCAACGAACAGCGCCTTCGCAGACGCTGAGCCTCCAGAACATTGCCCAGGTGCGCCAAGGCCAGGCTGGGATCGATATAGACCCGTCCCCGGGAAAAGCTGCGGGCGTCATCAAGAATCAGAATCACAGCTCCCTGGCGAAGCGCGGCCAAGGCTTCGGCGACAAACTCATCGAGCCGTGCGGCTAAGCCGTGCTCCGGAACAAAGGTGGCGTCAAGAACGGCAACACGCTGAGGATCACGTCCCTGGGCCGTGAAAAACGTGAGAATATCGTCAACGGTTTGCGTCCCGAACTCCGCTGCCAGGGCAGACAACGCGGATCCACAAACCTCCTGGTCCAAACAGCCGCCCAGAAGCAGCGGAGTGCGCAGTTCCAACCCTACGGCGCCAACGGTATGATTGTCCGCGGCATCCGGTCTGTCGCCAAGGATCGTACGCGTGGTGAAGTGGTCAGCCTCGCGCTCCCGGTCAATGGCCGGGTTGGTTACCACGGCCACGTTTTCCTTGAAAAACTCGGATATATTGGGCAATCCCAGGTCATTCAGACAGGCCAGCGGCCCTTGATATCCCATGGACCCGATTACGGCCCCGCCGGCAGTGGCCGTTCTCTTTCTCATTTCCTCATCGTAGCGCTGCCATCCAAAGGCGGCCAGGACATTCTCCCTGGTCATCTCTTCTGTACACATCCGCTGCGAGGGGGCGCACAGAAGATCCTGCAGGCCGACTTTTTTTCCCCGATGGCGGGGAATATCCTTGTACATTGTGCCGGCTTCCAGGGACAAGGGCCGTTCATGCATCAAATGCACCAGCTGGCGTTGCAGGGCCCGGTAATTGAAGACCACTGCCCGGCGTCCCGGGACCGAAAGCAGGGCGATTTTCTCTCCCGGCGCCAGGGGAACCGGGTCCGAGGCGGTGTCTTCCAAGTCCACCACGCCTTTTTCCGAGGACAGATAATATTCAAACTCGCTTTCTCCGAACCACAGCGGACGCAGGCCCAAGGCGTCCACGCTGCCCATGCATACGTCTCCATGCCGGGCAATGACCGCAGCCGGCCCCTGGGCAGAAGGCGGAAAAAACCAGCGATAATAATCATATACCTTGCGCAGCTCCGGCGGATATTGCTCCACCTCGCTGTGCACGGCTGGAAAAACCATGGCAAAGGCTTCCAGGGGATCAAATCCGTAGAGATTGATCAACCCCTCGATGCAGCGGTTCAAATCCTGGGAGTCGCTGCCTCCGGGCACCGGTTCGATCTCCAGCACCCGCGACGAGCTGCGCAGCCGTTCAATGGTGTTGATCTCGCCGTTGTGCGCCATAAGGGAAAAAGGCTGGGTGCGCTCCACCGTGGGCAGGGTATTCGTGGAATAACGACTGTGCCCCAGGCAAATACGCGAACGCGTAGCCGGATCCTGCAGTTCAGGATAGACACGCTGCAGCAGATCAGGGCCGCCCCGGACTTTATAGACCACGCTGTGTTGCGACAGGGACGCGATGTGCAGGTCCGGCTCCATGCCCTCCAGTTCCATCTGTACCTTGAACAGCAATCGGCCTGCCTTGATTCGCACGTGCTGACCGACCACGCCGGCCACCTGCCAGAACAGCGGAGTCTCGACCTTGGCCATGGGACCCAGTTCGTGATCATTGGTCTGGCCGTGCAATTCCAGAATGATTTCCAGACCGCGCCGGGCAAAAACGTCGCGGACCTTTTCGCAGATCTCGGCCTCCCTGGCGCGGATGCGATGCGGCAGGAGAAAGTGGCCGACAAAGAAACCATAAGACTCGGTCAAATGCGGAGACAAGCCGGCTTCATGCAATCGGCGGCTCCATAATTGACGCGGAATGTCCGTCAGGATCCCGCATCCATCGCCCTCGTCGTTGATGTCGCCGGAGCGATGGGCCATTTTCTTGAGCGCCTCGATGGTTCGGATGATGTTGGCATGGGTCACGCGGCCGTGTTTGTCGATGAAGGCGATGATGGCGCATGCATCGCGCTCTTCGCACAGGGGATGGACGGAATGCAACAAGGCAAAACCTCCGGAACCGGAAAGCACCCGGGAAGATGAATAGCAGGAAGACGGCTCATCCGTATCCGAATAGGAGTATCCAGAGTATCGGACAAGGTATCCGGCGATACGCCGCGCGTAAGACGGCTTGCCGCCGACGTGCCCCGCTGGGCATTAATGATTAATTGAACGGAAGGGAATAATCAAAGATTTTCCGTGAAGGAATCAATGCGCGGGATAAAGGGTCAAGGGGACGTTGTGACCTTCGAAATCCTCATAACTATCGGTATCAACACCGGGATCATCCCATGCCCGGCAGTAAAATGCACATATCGACCCGACAAAAACGCGCTTCGAAAACGTCCCGCGCCGTCATGCGAACTGTCTGCATTCCTCTTCATCCTCAATGGAAGAGCAGACCGTGTTCCGGCCGCTTCTCTTGGCTTTGTACAAGGCCGCATCAGCCTCTCCCAGCAGGTCGGCCGCAGTGGTAAGCACACCGGTTTGCAAAGACGCGACGCCAATACTGGCCGTAACCTTGAAAAACTTGCCGTTGAAATGAAACCGGCGGCTGGATATTTCTTTTCGAATACGTTCCGCAAGGATCCAGGCCTGCTCTTCAGCGGTATTGACGAGCAGGGCAACAAATTCCTCTCCGCCATACCTGGCTGGAGTGTCCGTACTTCTCATCTTGTTCATCAAAATGCGGCCCACCTCTTCAAGCACCATGTCCCCGGCCTGGTGTCCATGGGTGTCGTTGAGCTGTTTGAAATGATCCAGGTCCATCATCAACAGGCTCAGGGGGTGACGATACCGTTGATGGCGTTTCAGCTCCAGAAAAACCCGTTCGTCAAAATAATGACGATTGGGCAAACGCGTCAATGCATCTCGGTCCGCCCTGATGCGCATTTCTCGGTAAAGTAAAGCATTGCGCAGGGCCAGGGAAAGATGATTCACAGCCGCCAGGATGGTCTGAAGACGATCGCGTCCCAATCTGGCAATTCTCTCCGAGGCAATGCTGATGCAACCGAAGCTCTGGCCTCCGAAACGCAACGGCAGTGTCAGCATGTCCTCGTCTTGGAGAGTGCTCAAATTCCGCATGGATTCAATCCGGGACATGAAGTTGACATGAAAACCTGTAACCTTTTCCCCGGCGTGCTTGGCCGCATGCTCCAGCAAATACTGTATCAGTAAATCCTGGGTCACCTTGCCGTCATGCTCGTGGATAAAGAGTTCCGCTTCCACCTCCTGGGCTTGATTTTTTTGCCAAAACACTGCTTCAACGCTTTTCACCTCCAGAAGAATGCGCAGATCCTCATGCGCTTGATGGAGAATCTCCACTGGATCCAAGGAAAAGCTGGCTCGTGTCAACATTTTATTGAAAAACTGCAACAAATCGGCCTGGCGGGAAAGAATTTCCCGTTCCAAACAGATTTCCCGCGCCATGTGATACAGGTCCTTATAGATTCCCTGGGATTCGCAGGCTTGATTCACAAGCGCCGTAATCCTCTCGGCTTCAAATGGATAACGGACCACCGCGGAAAACCCGGCGTCAACAATCCGTTCCACATCGGCTTGCGCCACTGGAGCGTCCAAAATAAGGACCCGTGAAGGAAAATCATCCATGGTAAAATGATTCCTGGCCAGACCGGCCAACTGACTGTGCATGCCTCGCCAGGACACAAACGCCAACAACGCGCTGTTTGTTTTCGGAGAGAAAAAACCCTTGGCCCCGCTGCCGAACCGCTCCAGGGCAAAATCAGCCCCAAGAAGGGCCTGCAGATCTTCCTCCTGACGAAGGTCCAATCCGATGGACAAAAGCGTTACTCGTTGCTGATTGGTGCTCATTGACTTTGCCGCTCCCTGGTTGTGGATAAACATACAGCTGTTCGAGAGAGCAAATGCAAATCCGAGGCCGAAACAAGAATTGCCACGGTATCAGGGCAGATCCTTTATTTTGCGTTTGACAAATCCTTTTTTTTGTTCTTTGTGCCGAAGACATGAATGCCAATAAACCGCGAATCTGGGCCACGCTGGACCCCTTTCTGGAACCCGGCCCGGTCTGGGGCCGCAAGGTCGCCAATGAACAATTCCTCAGGGCATTGCTGTCGCTGGATCCTTTTGACGCCTATCATTTTTTTCTGGCCACACCGAAACAGGCTCAAGATTTCCGAATGGTGCTCGCCAAAAACTGGCCCGCCTTGGCTGCTGAAAAACGCCTCCAGGTCTTTCAACGCCAGACCCTGCCTCAAGTCTTGACGCGTCGCCTTCATCATTGTTTTCATCTTTCCGACTGCATCAATCACCCCCCGGCTTTGGCCAGGTTACGCAATACATTCAGCCCGGACATTTTTCCCATCACCAGCGTCACCCATTCCTTGAGCTATCCAAACTACCCGGCCCGGTTTCTGGATCATCTCTGGCCGGGCTGCACACCAAGAGACTGCATCGTGGCCACTTCCGAAGCCGGAAAAAGCGCTATGAAAGCCTCCTTTCAGCTTCTGCGCGACCGTTTCGGCCTGGATCGGAAACGCTTTCCCCAGCCTCGTATAGAGGTTGTCCCCCTGGGCATGAACGAACCCTTCCCCTGGGAACAGCGCGCGCAGCTTAGACAAAAAGGTCGCCGACAGATCGAGGCGTCACCCGAGCAGTGCGTCATGCTTATCCTGGGCCGAGTCAGTCCGCATTCTAAAATGGACATGCTGCCCGTGCTGCGAGCATGGCAACGGGCGTTTCCCCCAAAAACCGCCCAAGCCATGCTGGTGGTCGCCGGATGGGTCGACCCCGGAGATGATTTCCCTGGCAAGTTTCAACACCTGTCCCGCAACGTGGGCCTGCCCTGCCGAATTGTCTCCAGGCCGGACGAACAAGCCAAACAAGAGCTTTACGCCGCTGCGGACCTGTTCATCTCCCTGGCGGACAACCCCCAGGAAACCTTCGGACTGACGTTGCTTGAAGCCTCGCTGGCCGGACTGCCCGTTATCGCCTCGGACTACAGCGGGTACCGGGATCTGGTCGAACACGGTCAAACCGGCCTGCTCATCCCCACCTGGGGGCCCCAGGATTCCGGAGATGCTGATGCACTGGCCGGGTTGATCCCGGAATATGAAATCCAGTTTCACCTGGCCCAGCAGACCGCGATTTGTGTGCCGGATCTGGCCGATGCCCTGCACGCCCTCTGCAGCCGCTCGGAAATGCGCAAATCCATGGGAGAACGCGGCAGGCAACATGTCCTGACGCATTTTTCCTGGCCCAAAGTAATCCAAGACTACCTGGCCCTCTGGGACCGACTTCGACAGCAGGACATCCCCCAGCCTTGTCCGCCCGTCCCCAGACCCCTGGAACTGTCCTACACCAGGATGTTCTCTTCATTCCCCAGTTCAATACTGCTGGACACCATTCAACTTCGACTCACCAAGACCGGGGGTAAAATCCTGCGTGGCGATGACTTTCCCGTGATCTACGCCGGCCTGGAACATTTCGTATCCATGAACTTTCTTCGGCCTCTGCTCTTTTTCGCCCGCAAACCACAAAATGTCGCCCAGCTCAAGCAAAAACTCGGCGCCGTGGAACCACAGCCCAGTGATTGGCAAATCGCGTTCTGCATCCAATGGGCACTCAAACATGATCTGTTGGAAATCTACGATAATTGAGAAACGACCAAGAATTTTCCGACAATTGGGTGTTGAAAAAGTCCCTGTCCGACAGTTCGTTCCAAAGGCCCTGTAGCAAATACACAACCGGAACATGTTGCCGTCATTTTTCTGGAAACCGTATTCATATGCATTCGTAACTATTTTTGAGATAATATATTGTGGAACATATTCGTGTCAGGGTTGATACGCGAAAAAATTTCCGGCACAAGGGGCAGGCCCCGCGGGGAAGGACATAAATATAAATTTGACCCGGATCTGACCACTGGAGGACACGCATGGAGTCTTGGCAAAAACAAATGCAGAATCATGTACACACACTGGATGCATTGAAAAAATTTATCAATGTCACGGAGCAGGAAGAGCGGGCCATCACGGAAATGCATACCCGCTGGGGCACGACTCCCTATTTTGCCGCACTCATGGACAAAAACGACCCCAACTGTCCCATCCGGCGCCAAGTGGTTCCCAGCCTACTGGAACAGAAAAACACCTATGGATTAGCCAACTATCTGATCTGGAAGGAAAACAGGGCCACGGACGAAGTCCGGCCCGACTCCATCGCCCGTCAATACCAGGATCGCGTGGCCTTCACGGTCACGGACGTCTGCGCCAATTATTGTCGCCACTGCTTCCGCAAGGAACTGGTCGTGGACCGGGAACTGCAGCTCCGGTTCGATGTTGAGGAGGGCCTGGACTGGATCCGCGGGCACCCGGAGGTTCGGGACGTCTTGATCACCGGAGGGGATCCGTTCCTGCTCTCCGACGACAAGCTGGCCTACCTCATTGACCAGCTCAGGAATATGCCCCACCTGCAAATGATCCGCTTTGGTACGCGCACGCCCATTGTCCTGCCGCAGCGCATCACCGAGGGACTCAAAAAGGTGCTTGCCGGCCGGCATCCGGTGCCCATTTGGATCAACACCCAGTGCAATCACCCCAAAGAAATCACCGAGGAAACCGCCCGGGCGGTCTATGACCTGCTGACCTGCGGGGTGAACGTAGGCAACCAGGCTGTGTTGCTCAAGGGTATTAACGACGATGTGCCAACGTTTCGAAAGCTGCATCAAAAACTGCTCACCGTGCGCATCAGACCCTACTATGTCTTCTACTGCGAACCGGCCCCGGGCATCGATCATTTCCGGACGCCCGTGGAAAAAGGCGCGGAACTGGTCCGGGACGCCATCCGCGGGCACACCACCGGCTTGGCCCAGCCCATGTACGTGATCGCCACGAACATCGGCAAGATACCGCTCATGCCGGACTACTACATCATGGACAAGAACGAGACCGAATACACTTTGCGCAACTACCAGGGCAAAACCACCAAATGGCCCAATATCCCGGAATAATCAGGGACTGAACGCCTTAAAAAATGCGCCCCTCGCGCTTTTTCGCGGCTGTGAATTTCCATTGCCGCAAAAAAAAGCGAGGGGCGCGCCGCACAAGTGCGCAACCCATCAAATACTCAAATAATTTCCCAGTTCCCTGGGCGTGACGTGGGTGCGGTGCTCCTCCCAGCTGGCGATTTTCAAGCAGAGGTAATGCCGATAAATGCTCTCGCCTAGGAGTTTGTGAAGAAATTCGCTCCGCTCAGCCTCCACCAGGGCCTCGTACATGCTCCGGGGCAGAAATCGTTCGTCCCATACCCGACAATCCCACAAGCTGCGATAAACGCTGCCCGTGTCCGGGGGGCCACACTCCACCTTCTCCCTGAGGCCCTGGAGCCCCATTTCGATCATGACGGCCATTTGCAGATAGACATTGCCCGAGGGGTCCGGACTGCGCAACTCCAAACGGGTACTTTCCGGACCGGTGCAGTAAGGCATCCTAACCATTGAACTGCGGTTTTTGATGCCCCAGCCCACGACCATGGGCGCTTCTCTCTCGGCTACATAGGCCTTGTACGAATTATAGGTTGAGGCCATGATAATGGAGGTTTGACGAGCATATTTCAAAATCCCGGCAATGAACTGACGAGCTTGTCGACTGAGACTGTTCTCTCCGTCTGGATCGTAAAACAGGTTCCGGCCTTGTCTGTCCCACATGGATATGTGCAGATGAAAGGCGTTGCGGTTCTGGTCGTCGAAGGGTTTGGGCATCAAGGTCATATGCATGCCCTGCTCCGCGGCGACCCGCTCCGCGACGTAGTTGAACAACAAGGTCCTGTCCGCGGCGGCCAGGGCATCGGTATGTTCCAGATTGATCTCGTGCTGGGAGGCCGTCACTTCGTGGTGGGTCTTTTCATGCCTGATCCCGCAACGTTTCAGCGTACGAATGATTTGATTGCGTACGACTCCGCCTTTGTCATGGGGATCGGACTCAAAATATCCAGCCTTGTCCGAATGAATGTTTTTGGTGAAATCATCGCTTTTGAGCAAAAAGAATTCGTACTCCGGCGCGACCTGAAAATTGACCCCGAATTCCGTTTCAGCCCGCTCCAGGACCCTTTCCAAAACTGCCCGGGGATCGGACTGGGAGCGTCCTCCCAGGAGGTTCATGATCTTGGCGATGCAGAAACCGACGCGCTCGTTGTTGAACTCCAAAATCCGATAGCTTTCCGGGACCGGAAGAAGCAGGCGGTCGCTGTCATCAACAGTGGTGATGCCGGCGATGGAACTGCCGTCAAAACCGACCCCCTTATGAGCGATCCGGTCCATGAATTCCGGGTTGATCGTCAAGGCCCGCAACCGCCCATTCAAATCCGTAAAAAAAATCTTGATGAATTCCACATCCATGTACTGATCAGCGTTAAACGCCGCCTCTACGGCACTCTCCCCATCGGCCATGTGCATTCCCTCCCTTGTCTGTAGCCTGCCTGAACCACAAATATGATCCTGGGCCCACGGCATAAGCTTGTGGCCTGCCGTCGCCGAGAGTCCCCGCCCCTGTTATAATTTTCGTGGAAAGGGAGATAGCAGACATGCACGACAAACAAAAGCCTCGAGAAGGCCCCGAACTGTTTGACCATCATCGTCAAGAACGACTATGATGCACGTCACAAACGAGGAATCCGCATGGACCATCCAACCCGGCCGCAACACCCTGCTCACCTGCGCATCGAATACACCCTTTCAGCCCTGCTGCCCATCCTAAAGCAGGCCGGGGAAATCGATGAACTCCGCTCCAACGCTGTTGCCGGCCAGGCCCGTGCACAGGGCATTTCCAAAGACGATCCGCGTGGACTTGATCTGCTGCTGGATCTGATGCTCACTCGGGCCGGCGCGCCCCAGGAACGGCTGACCGAGGAAACCGTGCTCAAAGCCGTGGCCGCGCACCATGGTCTGGAATTCAAGCGCGTGGACGTTCTGGAATTGGACCTGGAGGTCAGTACGCGAACCATTTCCGAGGGTTTTGCCCGGACCAATCTTCTGGTGCCCCTGCGCGTGACCGACGGCCATCTTGAACTTCTGGCCCACAACCCCTTCCAGCCGGAGCTCTGGGAGGATATGAGCCGGGTAAGCACGCTGCCGCTGCGGATCTTTCTTGGGACCAGGGCTGAAATCACCCGGCTGATCGATGATTTTTATCAGTTCCGACTGGCCGTAAAAGCCGCGGAAAAAGAATTCCTGAGCGCATCGGAAAGCTTGGCCAATCAGGAACAACGAGTGCGTGTGGCCGAGCGTCTTGATCCTGGATCCCAGAAGCATGTCAGCAAAGCCGTGGATTACCTGCTGCACACGGCCTTGCGGGAACGAGCCAGCGACATCCATTTGGAACCCAAGCGGGACGTATCTTTGGTCCGGTTCCGCATCGACGGAGTACTGCACACCCTGTACCGCCTGCCCCTGACCGTGCATCAGGCCATGATCAGCCGGCTCAAGGGCCTCAGCCGTCTGGACATTTCGGAAAAGCGCCGTCCCCAGGACGGCCGTGTCCAACTCATTCTGGCCGAAACACGGACCGATGTTCGTGTTTCCACCATCCCCGTAGCTTTTGGGGAAAAGATGGTTTTGCGCCTGCTCTCCAGCGACACCACGTTAAAACACCTGGACGAACTGGGCATGACCCCGGCCCAGCTGACGCTTTTCCAGTCATTCCTTTCCCGTTCCAACAGTCTCGTGCTGGTCACCGGCCCGACGGGCAGCGGCAAGTCCACTACCCTGTACTCGGCCATGAAAACCCTGGCCCACCCGGGCATCAATGTCCTGACCCTGGAAGATCCCATTGAAATGATCGTGGACGAATTCAATCAGATCGGGGTCCAGCCGAAGATCGGAGTGGGTTTTGGTCAGGTGCTCCGGCACATTCTCCGTCAGGACCCGGACATCGTGATGATCGGAGAAATGCGTGATCTGGCCACGGCCCAGGAGGCGGTCCAGGCAGCCCTGACCGGCCATTTGGTCCTTTCCACCCTGCATACCAATGACGCCGCATCTTCCGTAACCCGCCTCCTGGACCTCGGGCTGGACGCTTTTTTGATCAACGCCGCCCTGGCCGGCATCGTGGCCCAGCGCCTGGTGCGCACCCTGTGCCCGCACTGCAAAGTGCGCATCCCCCTTGATCAACCACAAGCCGACCTGTGGCAAAAGAGCGGCCAGGACATGCCAGCGACGCTCTGGGCAGGCCCCGGATGCGAATTCTGCCGGAACACCGGATATTTGGGACGCACGGGCATTCACGAGATCCTTCCCTTTGACGAGGAAATCCAGGAAGCCGTCCGTCAAGGCGTGGACCTGACCGGACTGCGCCGTCTGGTGCGCGGCAAGGGCGTGGCCTGCCTGTTTCAAAGCGGAGTGGAAAAGGTTCTGCGCGGAGTCACCACCCTGGACGAGGTTATCCGGGTCACGGGGGGAATGGACACATAGAGGCGGCGGATTCCAATCACAGGTCTCGGCACGGCTCCCCTTCCAGACGGCAGGGTTGGGTGTAATACGCCGCGCATTGCCCCATGTCGGTCTGGCGCACCTCAATGATCGCGTTGGGACCGTGTCCCAAACGCATCCAGCCGTCCCTGCGGATGACCACAGTCAAAGGGTGCAGGTCCTCTGCTGTTTCCACCTGTACGGCCATGCGCCCCAGGGGTGTTGCCAGGAATACGTTTTCACGACCATCCAGACCGGCCAATTCCGGATTGCAGGAGGAAACCCAGACTTTCGGCAGTTCCTGCTGTTCGGCCTCGGGAATCTGGGAATGCATGAAGCTTCCCCGCACCAGGGAAAGCAGTTGCAGGGGATAATCCGGATCATCCCCAGGTTCGGGATCCAACCTTTCAGGAAAATGATACAGCCGGTCCGGGTGCGCGAACCGCAGCCCCTCAAACGCCACTGCCGGATGCTTCGCCTGGGCAAATCCCCGGGCGCGAAACGCGGCCAGGTCCATGCCCAGCGGTTCCAAACCCGCAGCCAGGCACTCGTCCGGCCCGGGAAAAATCACCGCAGGCTCCAGGCGCTGACCCAGGTCGCGCAGGATCTCGTAATCACTGCGGCAGCTGCCCCTGGGCGGCAAGACCGGGGCGGCATAATTGAGATAATCATGAAGGCTCGAACCGATAATATCCTCGCGCTCCAGCATCAGGGCAGGGGGCAGGATCAGATCCGCGACAATGGCGGTGTCGTTGAAAAAGGCGTCCACACAAACCACGAACGAATTCCGGAAGGCCCTGCGCGCAGCCTGGCTGTCAGGAACCTGGTTGACCACGTTGTGCCCGTCCACCCACACAAACTCCACGGCCGGGTCGGCCCAGTCCATTTCCCAAGCCAAGGCTGGAAGCAGCAGGGAGCGTCGGTCCTTTAGGGACAACGGCCGTCCCGAGGATGACGCGGACCATAAGCCCAGATTTCTGCTGGAAGATATGTTGAAATACGTTCCTCCGCCGGACCGGCCGATCTGTCCGCTCAGCAACGCCAGGGCATTGATCAGCCGCACGTTCTGTCCGCCGAACAGGTATCGCTGCAAGCCCCAGCCGATAAGCGTGGCCGTGGGACCGGGCGCGGCATACCATGCCAGCACTTCCTCGGCGTCTTCCAAATCGACGTCGCCGGCCCGAAGCAACGCGTCCGGGTCATGCTCGTGCAAAGCCTTGTGAAAATCAGGCCAATTGGACGTTGCCTGGATGATTTCAGGCTTGATCGTCCCGGCGTCCATCAGCTTGCGAATCACCCAGGCCGCCAGAAAACGGTCCCGGCCCGGCCGAATGCGGATGCAGGCATCGGAAAACCCCGCGCTGTTGTCTCCGCCTGGCGAAATGGTCAAGACCATCGCGCCTGACTTGCGCGCCTGCCGGATCAGCAGACCGGTGTGAGGAGAGGAACGGCTCAGATCCTTGCCCCAGTTTACGATCCGCGAGGCATGCAGCAGGTCCTCGGGGTTGTTGTGGGTCAATACGCCGAAATCCCGGATGCAGGCTGCAATGCCGGCTTCGTCGCACAGGGAACCGTGGGTTGTGGACGACCCCAAGGCCGCGAAAAAATTGACGCTGGCTTGGGCCAAAACACCCCGGTAGCCGTAACCGCGCACATGCAGCACGGCTTCGGGCCGATCATGCAGCGCGTTGAGTTTTCCAGCGATCAGATCCAGGGCTTTGTCCCAGTTCACGGGAACGAATGTTTTTCTCTTGCGCAGCAAGGGCTGGACAATACGCTCCGGCGCGTTGAGACGATCGAAAAAACGCCTTCCCTTGCGGCAAATAAACTTCTTCGTGAAGGGGTGCTTGGGATTTGCCCGGATGCTCGTTGCCTCCGGATCCACCAGAAAGGAGCAGGCGTCGGGGCAATCCAGCATGCATGCGGAGACAAGCGGCGGCTTCAACTTTTTTTTATCCATCGTTGCTTCCTTGGAATCCTCCCTGAAAAGGGAGGATTCGGAGTTTGTCCCGTACGATCCCATCCGTTATTCACGGGCTGCGCTTTGCTTTTCAGCGCTGTCGCAAACTCCCTCGCCGACTTCGTATGTCCAAACGATTGCGTGATCTCAAGCAAACATTGCAATGGTTGCACAGGGCAATGGTTTGGACCGACGAATCCTGGCTCGGTCAGACAGTGCGCCAACACGGAAAAGCAAAGTGCAGCCCGTTTGGGACAAACCCCTAATGCACCCGTTGAACATGCTCTTGCCCCTCCTTTCACCGGCCCATGGCACGCAAAAATTCGCCGGTTATGGAGGCCGGATAATCCCGGATAAATTCCGGCGTGCCTTGGGCCACGATGCGCCCGCCGGCATCTCCGCCGCCCGGCCCCAGGTCAATGACATAGTCCGCTGCCCAGATCACGTCCAGGTTGTGCTCGATGACCACCACGGTCGCATCCTTGTCCACCAGCTTCTGCAGGACCTGAATCAACTTGCCCGTCTCATGCATATGCAGCCCGGTGGTCGGTTCGTCCAAAATATACAGGGAACCCGGCAGGCTGCGCTTGCCCAGCTCTCGGGAAATCTTGATGCGCTGCGCCTCCCCGCCGGACAGGGTCGTGGCCGGCTGCCCCAGGCGCACATATTCCAGTCCCACCTCCTCCAGCACTCCCAGCCGGCGTTCCAGGGCCGGATAGTTGGCAAAAAAACGCCGGGCTTCGGCCACGGTGAGATCCAGGACCTGGGCGATGTTCAGCCCCTTGTACTCCACGTCCAGGGTCTCTCGATTGTAGCGATTGCCGCCGCACACCTCGCAGGTCACGAAAACGTCCGGCAAAAAATGCATCTCCACACGGATCTGCCCGTCGCCTTGACAGGCCTCGCACCGACCGCCGGGCATGTTGAAGCTGAACCGCCCCGGCTGGTACCCCCGTTTTCGGGCTTCCATGGTGGTGGAAAAAATTTTCCGGATTTCGTCGAACACCTTGGTATACGTGGCCGGGTTGGATCTCGGCGTCCGGCCGATGGGCGTCTGGTCAATGGCGATGATCTTCTCCACCTGTTCCAGGCCCTCCAGTCCGGCGATTTGCCCCGGCTCATCCACCTTGATGCCCCGGGCCAGGGCAATGTGTTTATAAAGCGAATCCACGACCAGGGAACTTTTGCCCGACCCGGATACCCCGGTGACGCAAACCAGACAGCCCAGGGGCAGCTCGCAGGTCAAATCGGCCAGGTTGTTGGTGCGCACACCGCGCAGCACCAAGCTGTTCTTGGCTTGACGCCGCTTTGCCGGTCCCTGGATGACCAGATCGCCGCGCAAATACTTGCCGGTCAGGGAGTCCGGGTGGTTCAGCAACCTTTCCACACTCCCGGAAAAAACCAGTTCTCCTCCCTGCATGCCGGAGCCCGGCCCCAACTCCAGGACATGGTCCGCGGCCCGAATTGTAGCCTCGTCGTGCTCCACCACCAGGACCGTATTGCCTCTGGCCTGCAAGTCCCGCAGGGAAGCCAGCAGGCGGGCGTTGTCCCGGGGATGCAAGCCAATGCTGGGCTCGTCCAGTACATAGGTCACGCCCACCAGACCCGAACCCAACTGCCCGGCCAGGCGGATGCGCTGGGCCTCTCCGCCGGACAATGTGGCCATGTTTCGGGCCAGACTGAGATAATCCAACCCGACCTTGGCCAGAAAATCCAGCCGATGGATCAGCTCCTTGAGCAGTGGACCGGCAATGGGCGCCTGCTGACCGACGAAGGTTTGCTCGCGTAGCCATTTCAATGCCCGGACCACAGGGAGGCAACAAAAATCATAAATATTCAAGCCTCCGATTCTGGCGGCTAGGGCTTCGGGTTTGAGCCGGGCCCCGTGGCAGGACGGACAGGCCCTGTTCTGGCGGAACCGGGACAATTCATCCCTCCAGAACGGCCCCAGGACCTGATGGCCGCGCTCCAGCAGAGGAACCACGCCTTCCCAGTCATGCGCCGCATCGCCGTGGAACAAGGCTTGCCATGCGCTCAAAGAAAAATCCTTCAATTTTGTATCCAAGGTAAAACCATGGGGCCGGCCCAGCGCAAGCAAGGCCTGCTCGTAACGGGCCAGGACAGCCGGCTTGCGCCAAGGAATAATGCCTCCCTGGCGCAGGCTCAACCCCTTGTTCGGAGCCAGGAGTTCGGGCTCGTAATATTCCACGCTGCCGATGCCCGCACAAGCCGGGCACGCCCCTTGCGGATTGTTGAAGGAGAACAACTGCGGGCTGAGCGGCGGCAGGCTGATGCTGCAACGGGTACAGACCGACGTGGTGCTGAAAACCAGTTCCTCGCCGTCCACGATCTGGATGCTGATCCGCCCTTTGCCATACTTCAGCGCCAACTCCAAAGAATCGGCCAGACGGTTGCGGATGCTTGATCCGGCCACCAGCCGGTCCACCACCAGGTCCAGATTGTGGCGCTGATTCTTGGTGATCTCGGGCAGCGGCTCCAGGGGCAGTATCCGGCCGTCCACCCGCACCCGCACGAACCCCTGGGACCTTAGCTTGCGCAGCGAGTCTTGCTGGGTCCCTTTTTGCTTTTCCACCAGCGGAGCCAGAAGCAAGAATCTGGTCTTCTCGGGTAAACCGAGTACGGCCTGGATGATTTCATCCTGGCTGCGGGCCTGGATGGCCCTGCCGCACCGGGGGCAGCTCATCTTGCCCAGGCGGGCGTAGAACACTCGCAGATAGTCATAGACCTCGGTCACCGTGCCCACGGTGGACCGTGGATTGCGACTTAGGCTTTGCTGCTCCAAGGAAATGCCCGGGGACAGTCCCTCGATCTTGTCCACCAGAGGTTTGTCCAATTGCGGCAGGAACTGACGGGCGTAAGCCGAGAGGGATTCCACATACCGGCGCTGGCCCTCGGCATAGATGAGATCAAAAGCCAAGGTGGACTTGCCTGACCCGGACGGCCCGCAGATCACCACCAGCTTGTCCCGGGGGATGTCCAGGGTCAGGTTCTTCAGATTGTGTTGACGGGCGCCTTCAATATGAATGACTGACTGCATGATGAAACCATGAAAAAAGGCCCTGGCGGGCCTTTGTCAGAGCATATGTGACCAGCTGGCCGACTGGAATATGAAGGCTGGTTTTTCCTGTGAAAACTAAAACGAGCGGGCAAACAGCTCGGCAATGGCCTGCCTGCCGCTGGTCTCCAGAAAGCGCGTGCCCGTACCGGTGAAGTGATTGTGCCCGATCACCGGAGCGGTCTCAGGCAGCCATTGGTTCTGGGACCACTTGAACCAGCCGTTCTTGACCTGATCGAACACGAACAGGGGCTTGTTGCACAACTTGGCGAATTCCGCGCCCCAGCCTGTGCCGCCCTTGACCGTGTTGTCCTCCTGGATGCTGCCGATGACATACACTTCCATGCCGTTGTTCACCTGATACCAGATGGTCTGCAGCACTTTGCGCATGATCGGCGCGTTGGAATAGGTCCGGTTGAGCAGGCGGGATACGTAGGTCATGCTCACATCGCCCCGCTGCAGCTCCTCCTTGGTCAGCACCCGCAGGCCGCGTGTGCGCACGATCTGATGCCCCTCAAAGGTAAAATTGACCTCGGCCACGCCGTATTTCTCGGCCTTGGCCCCGAATTCCGCCTCGGCTCCGCCGGCACCGCCGCTGTACAGGATGGTATCCTTGGCATTCAGTGTCATGTCAGCTCCTTATGTTCGTGAAAAAAAGATTCAAGCACGTGCGCCTGTTTGGAGTCACGGCAAAACATCCACCAATACTCCCAGAAACAAGAGCGCGGAGACAGCCCCGTTCAGAGTGAAAAAGGACAGATTAAGCCGCCGCAAATCCGTGGGCGAGATCAGGCGGTGTTCCCACAGCAGCACGCCGGCGACAATGGCCCAGGCCAGCACATACCACCAGCCCAGGGACGCGGCAAATCCGACCAGCAGGAAAAAAAGCGCCGCCTGAACATGGCTGAAGGCAGCCAGCACAAAGGCCGTGTCCAAACCGAACCTGGCCGGAATGGAATGCAGGGCCTGGGCATGATCGAATTCCACGTCCTGAGCCGCGTACAAAATGTCAAAACCGGCCACCCAGAACAACACACCGCAAAACAGAAGCACCGCCGGGACGGTGAATTGCGGATCCACGGCAATCCAGCCGGCCACCGGGGCCAGAGCCAGGACTGAGCCTAAAAAGAAATGACAAAGCCAGGTAAAGCGCTTGGTCAGACTGTACGCCGCGGACCAGGCCAGGGCCGGGCCGGACAGAATCAGGCAAAGCATATTCAGTCCGGCGCAGGCCATGATAAAAACCGCTGCCGTGACCAGACAAAACATCAGGGTGAAGGAAACGCTGAGCTCTCCGGTCACCAGCGGGCGGTCCTGGGTCCGGGGATTGAGCCGGTCAAAGCGCAGGTCCAGAAGCCGGTTCATGGCCATGGCAAAGGAGCGGACCATGACCATGGCCAAGGTCAGCAGCAGAAAAAGCCGCCATCCGGGCCACCCCCGGGCGGCCAGAAACGCCCCGGTGTAGGCAAACGGCAGGGCAAAGACCGAATGCTCGATCTTGACCATGCGCAGAATAACTCGAATCTTGGACCACATTGTTCAAGCCATCTTGGTTCAGCTCACCATGACCCGTAAAAACCGCTTCTTGCCAACCTTGAGCACATACTTGCCCGAGGCCAGCACATGTTCGGGATCCAATATCTTTGCGCCGTCCACGGTGCAGGCGCCCTGGCGGCAAAGGCGCTTGGCCTCGGCCCGGGACGGGCACAACCCCGCGGAATCCATGATCGCCAGGATCCGGCTGTCCTGGCCGTGACACACCTGGAACACGTTCATGTCCTCGGGATTCTCACGCCTGGCGAAAACCCGCTGGAATTCCTCTTGAGCCGCCCGGCCCTGCTTTGCTCCATGAAACCGCGAGGTCAGCTCCACGGCCAATCCGAGCTTGGCTTCTTTTGGATGCAGCCGTCCCTGCTCCACGTCCCGGCGCAATCCGGCGATGCGCTCCAGGGACAGGTCCGAGAGCAGGTCGTAGTAGCGCCACATCAACTGGTCGGAAATGGACATGACCTTGCCGAACATTTCGCCGGGCGCATCCTCGATGCCGATGTAATTGCCCAGGGACTTGCTCATCTTCTGCACGCCGTCCAGGCCCTCGAGGATGGGCACGGTCATGATCACCTGCGGTTCCTGACCGTAGTCGCGCTGCAGGGTGCGGCCCATGAGCAGGTTGAACTTCTGGTCCGTGCCGCCCAGTTCCACGTCGGCCTGCAGAGCCACGGAATCATACCCCTGCACCAGGGGATAGAGGAATTCATGGACCGCGATGGGCTTGCCCGAGGCGAACCGATTGGCGAAATCGTCCCGCTCCAGCATTCGGGCAACAGTGTAGTGTGAACAGAGCTCCACGAACTGCGTGGCGCCGAACCGGTCCATCCAATGGGAATTGAAGGCCACGGTGGTCTTTTCCGGGTCCAGGATCTTGAAAATCTGGCGCTTGTACGTCTCGGCATTGGCCAGCACCGCCTCCCGGGTCAGCTTCTTGCGCGTCTCGGATTTGCCCGAAGGGTCGCCGATCATGCCCGTGAAGTCGCCGATCAAAAAAATGACCTCATGGTCCATATCCTGGAAATGTTTGAGCTTCTGGATCAGCACGGTATGGCCCAGATGGATATCCGGGGCGGTGGGATCAAACCCGGCCTTGACCCGCAACGGCTTGCCCCGCCCGATCTTGGCTTGCAGTTCATCCAAATCGATGATCTCCACGGTGCCGCGCTGGATCTGCTCCAGCTCGGCACTGCTCATCCGTCTTTTTATGTTTTTTTCCGCAATACTCATTGCAAAATTATCCTCAACCTTTTCATCAATACGCATCACAAGAGATTGGGCAGGCACACAGACCCGCCCCTACTTGGCGTATCCCACCGCGCGTTTTTCACGGATCACGGTCACCCGGATCTGGCCGGGATAGGTCAGGTTCTGTTCAATTTTCTTGGTCAGATCATTGCACAACAAAAACGTTCGATCGTCGTCCACCTGATCGGATTCCACCACGACCCGCAATTCACGGCCGGCCTGGATGGCAAAGGCCTTGGTCACGCCCGGCATGCCCGTGGCCATGCTTTCCAGGTCTTCCAGGCGTTTGACGTAATTTTCCAGCAGTTCCTTGCGCGCCCCGGGCCTGGCTCCGGAGAGCCCGTCCGCCGCCTGCACCAGCACGGCCAGGACGCTTTTCGGCGGCACCTCCTCGTGATGCGCGGCAATGGCGTGCACGATGTCCTTGCTTTCTCCGTACTTCTTGGCCAGATCCGCGCCGATGGCCGCGTGCGGACCTTCCACTTCGTGGTCCACGGCCTTGCCGATATCATGTAGCAGCCCGGCGCGTTTCGCTTTTTTTACGTCCAGATTCAATTCCGCGGCCATGATGCCGCAGACAAAGGCCACTTCCAGGGAATGCTGGAGCACGTTCTGGGAAAAACTGGTGCGGTAGCGCAGCTGCCCCAGCAAACGGACGATTTCCGGATGAATGCCGTGCACACCCACGTCAAACGTGGCCTGTTCCCCCCACTCCCGGAGCTTGACGTCCATTTCCTGTTCGACCTTTTTGACAATATCCTCAATGCGCGCCGGATGAATCCGCCCGTCGCTGATCAAGCGCTCCAGGGCCTGTTTGGCCACTTCCCGCCGCAGAGGACTGTAGGCTGAAAGAATGACCGTCTCCGGGGTGTCGTCAATGATCAGATCCACGCCCGTGGCTGCCTCCAGGGCCCGGATGTTGCGGCCTTCACGGCCGATGATCCGGCCTTTCATGTCCTCGCTGGGCAGGGCCACGGCGGATACGGTCTGCTCGGCCACGAATTCCCCGGCATACCGCTGGATGGCCGTGGCCAGGATCAGCTTGGCCTTGCGGTCCGCGCTCTCCCTGGTCTCGCTCTCAATCTGGCGCATGGTTTTGGCTGATTCATACCGGGCCTGGCTTTCAAGCTCTTCCATCAACCGCTTCTTGGCCTCCTCCACGGTCAGGCCGGAAATCTCCTGGAGCCTTCTCTGCTGCGTCTGGGTCAACTCCTCCAGGCGCTCCTCCTTGAGGGTGAAATCGCGTTCCCGCTGGATCAGGGTCTTTTCCAGATGCACGACCTCGCTCTCTTTTTGGGATACTTTTTCCAGCTTGTTCTCCAGGCGCTCCTCCTTCTCCTGGAGACGGGTCTCCTGTTTTTTCAATTCCCCTTCACGCTCGCGGAAATCCTGCTCCAGTTCCTTCTTGCGCCGGAACATCTCGTCCTGGGCCTGCAGCAGGAATTCCTTTTTCTGGACCTGGGCCTCCTTGCGGGACTCGTCCAGGATTTTATCCGCAAGCTCCTGGGCCTCCTTCACCTTGGTCCCGGCGATATGCCGCAGGGTCAGATAAAGGCCCAACCCCCCGACAACAACCCCGAATATGAAAGCCAGCAACAATTCTATGATCATGGGACGCTCCCCGGAAACAGAGTCATGCCACCCTTGATGAGGGTGAACCGATCGGACGTACTCTCACCTGCCGAGGACGGACGGACAGCACAACCGCTGCCAAGCGGTCAAAAAAACCGGTATTGTCGCGGGGAGCAGCATGGATCACCGGCAATCATGAAAAACCGGATCCAAAGACTTACGGCGGGAAGAAAGGAAACGAACAGGGCTATTTCAGGAAAAGAGAATGCAGCATCGTGGAATAAACTCCAGCACCATACTCGATGAATGCCCCGGAAGGCCGTGTCGAGAGCTTTTTTGAACCTTGCTTGGCAAGGTGGGCGCCGCTATCCGGAATCAGGCTCCCCAGAAACTGGGTCTGCACACCATCCGGTTGGAAGCGGCTCCCGATTACTGTGTATTGGCTCAAAAAAATACTCAAGGATCACAAACCTTCCAGGGGTATAAAAATCAGTCTGCGACTGAAGAGGCATTTCCTGAATTATCGCCTTGTTCTATCCTGTGAAGCAATTCTTCCAGCTTGGTCTCAAGCTGTCCCAGCTTTGTGCATGTCAGGAGAAAATCGTCCGCCAAACCCAACGCCAAATATGTCAGGAGTTTCTCCTTGCTCAAGTTTTGCCCTTTGGCCGCCAAGGAGGCAAATCGTTCCTCGATGATTTGTTTCGCGGCCTTGACCCGGACATGATCCGCATCAGTCTTGAACGATATATCCAATTCCAGGACTGATATGGTGTAACTGGGCATGTCCTACATATTCATTTCTTGAATTTTTTTCAAGAGGTTATCAATACGCCCCAGGACCTCCTGTTTCTGGATCCGTTCCGAGTCCAGGTCCTGCTGAAGCCGAAGGTTCTCGGTTTCCAGGGCGCGGAGACGGTCCAACAGGTGCTCAACTTTTTCCTCGAATTGGGTGAGTATGTCCATGACTTATTTATACCTTGGAATGGATGAAATGATCAAGAAAAATTTTGGAACGTAACGGTTCGATTATTATCTGCGCTTCGGGAAGATCTGCTGCTTGCCCCTGGCCACGGCCAGAACGTCCGCCGGGACATCCTTGGTGATCACGGAACCGGCGCCCACCAGGGCGTTGTCCCCGATTTGCACCGGCGCCACCAGGGCCGTATTGCTGCCGATGAACGCTCCTGCCCCGATGCTGGTCAAATGCTTGTTTTTCCCGTCGTAATTGCAGGTGATGGTCCCTGCGCCGATGTTCGCTCCCGGACCCACCTCGGTATCGCCGAGATATGTCAGATGGTTGGCCTTGGCCTTGGCGCCCAGCCGGGCTTTTTTCATTTCCACGAAATTTCCCACGCGGGCCTCGTTGTCCAGCATGGCCCCGGGCCGTAGACGGGCAAAGGGTCCCACCAGACAATGTTCCTGGATCGTTGCCTTTTCCAGGTGCGAGAAGCATCGGACCATGCTGCCGGGCCCGATCCGGGAGTCCTTGAGCCACGTGTGCGACTCGATCACCGCGCCCTCGCCCACGATTGTCTGTCCGTAAAGCTCGCACGGCCCGTAAATTTCGGCTCCCGGCGCAATGGCCACCCGGGGGCCGATGCAGACCATTGCCGGATAGTGAATCGTCACGCCCTTGCCCAGCCACCCGGCGACAATGCGTCCGCGCAACTCCTCTTCGGAAGCGGTCAGTTCCGCTGGGCTGTTCACGCCCATGAAGGCCGCCGCGTCTCCGGCGTCACCGGCATCCACTGCCTCGACCAGCATGCCGCTGCTCGCGGCCAGATCCACCAGTTCGGTCAGGTAGTATTCGCCCTGACGGTTGTCCGCGGAAAGGCTGAAGAGCAGCCCCTGGACCGCTTCCACACGCAAAAGATAGATGCCGGCATTGACCTCTCCGGTGGGTCGGCCATGCCGGACCGGATCATAATCCTTGGCCTCCACGATACCCGCGATCCGGCCCGCACTATCCCGGACGACCCGACCGTAAGATCGGGGATCATCCAATTGAATGGTCATGAATCCGACATCAACCTGCTTGTGGATCATGGCCGCGCAAAAACGCTGAATCGCGGCCGGGTCGATCAGGGGGGTGTCGCCGTTGACCACCAGACACCACGCGGTCCCGTCTCCGGCAATCTCCGGCCAGGTGCACTGCACGGCATGTCCGGTGCCCAGCTGGTCTTCCTGCAGGACAAAGCGTTCGCCGGGAAACAGCGCCCGCACCTGCTCGGCCTGATGGCCGATGACGGTCCACACCCTGTTCTGAGCCACGGTGCGCATGGCTCCCAAAACATGCCAGAGCATGGGTTCGCCCAAAAGCGTGTGCAGCACCTTGGGCTTGTCCGAATGCATCCGCGTGCCCTTGCCCGCAGCCAGGACCACGGCGGCAAGTCCCTGTTCCTTCATGATCGCCCCCTTGCCAAAAATAACATCATCCGCTCAAGCTCTGATGCAGGGCACAGTATCAAGGAACCATGATCTCGTCGAGGTGCGAAAATGAAAGGCAACTTTTTGGCGTAAAAAAAGCCGGGGCTTGCGCCCCGGCTGTGATGATGCGGTGAGAGTGCGGAAAAACGTGTGCTAGAAGCTGTACACGAAGCCCAGAATACCGCGGTACAGGCCGTCATCGGCAATGTCGCCACGGAAACCGGTGCCAAAATCATTCAGATCGACCTTGGCGTAGGCCAGTTCCAGGACCAGGGCCAGGTTCTCGTACATCTGGTATTTGGTGTTGAAGTCCACTTCCCAGAGTTTGTCCTTCTTGGTCATCAGCCCCCAATATTCATTGGCGTTGGTGCCTTTGGCATAGTAGGCCACCAGGTTGTGGGACAGATCCTCCATGAAGGTGATGTTCCGCAGGGCCGCGCCGATACCCCAGGCGCCGATGGCGCCTTCCAGGTTCTGATACCCGCCCAGCAAAGAGCGCACAAAGCTGTCGCCGCCGCCGAAGGTGGTCTGCTGGCCCAGGGCCACGCCGGGACCAAACGCGCCGCCGTCCGTGCCGATCACAGGCATGCGCTTGGAATCAGTGCTGTTGGATTTTTCGCCGCTTTCATAGAAGCCGAAGATCTGCGGGGTGACCATGTCCATCTTGTATTCCACGGCCAAGTCCGCGATCCAGCCGTTCTGCTTGTAACCGGTGGCCCATTTCACGGTCCCGTAGTTGAAATCACCCTTGATGGCGATGGGATCCAGCATGGTCACGGCAAAGTTCAAGCCGCCGTGCCACATGTTGGCATTCTTGCCGCTGCCGGTGAAATCTTTGCCCCAGCGGGAATACGCGACAAAGGGCTTCAGGCTGACGCCGTCCAGGGATACCGGCAAAATGGCCATGAACACGTCCACCTCGTCGTCCCATTTCTCAGTGGGATCGTCGGGGTTGACAGTTTCCAGGTCATACGGACGGGCCCAGCCCAGGGTCAGGCCGAGCATGTCATTGAAGGGAATGCTGGCCACAAAAGCTGCCACGTCGGCGGACAGGATGTGCGAGCCCATGGTGCTGGGCAGGGCCACGCCCTGCAGACCGGCCTTGATGTCCACTTCGGTGTTGGGCAGCTTGAACTGCAAGTAGGCGTGCTTGGTCTTCACGTTGGTGCCGTCGGTGTTCAAGGCGCCGCCGCCAGGACCACCCCAACGAGTGTTGCCGATTTCAAACTGCAACACGGCCTTCAGGTTTTCACTGGCAATGAACTCGAAAATGGTCCGAGCCCGCTGCATGGCGAAAAAGTTGTCTTCTTTCGTGTCGCCGTTGAAATCCCTGTTCTTGATGTAGTTCGCGTGCACCCGCCAGACGCCCTTGGCCTTGATTTCCACGGCCTGGGCAATGCCCACGGAGCCGAGAATAAAGGCGGCCAGCAGGGCCAATACTGCAAATCTTTTCATAACCTTCCTCCTTTTACTGATCCTGACACATTCCACACTCGCACCGCGCACGACGTCCATCGCCCTTGCCGTGCGACACCCTTCTAATAACGGTCGAAAGGAAAAGTCAAGTTTTTTTGACACAAAATAAAAATTTTTTAACCGGACAATATTTTGTACAAACGCCAAAGTGTAAAAATGTCCAAGGCAAGGGAAAAAATAGACGAACGAAAGGGAAAAGTAAAAAATGCATTTTCATTTGAAACGACTGCGCCCTGATCATTCCCCGCGCGGAAACAGCCCCAGACCGACATAAATGTAATGCGCTCCGGACAGGGCCGTGGCCGCGGCGACCACGACCACCAGGGGCTGGGTCATTCCCTGCCAGAGCCGGCCGGGCAGATCGGCCAGCACCGCGATCACCAGAACGATCTGGGCGCAGGTGTTGAACTTGCTCAACCAGGTCGGCCGGATCCGGGTGCGGATATTCACGCCCCAGAAGTGCAACAGGGCCATCCCGCCGATGAGCATCACATCCCGGCTGATCACCAGCACGGCCAGCCAGGCGGATACCAGACCGCCCAGCCCGAGACACATGTACGCCGTGATCAGCAGCAGCTTGTCCGCCATAGGGTCGAGCATGGCCCCCAGTTGGGACCGCTGCCTCAGCACCCGGGCCAGAAACCCGTCCAGGGCGTCGCTGAGCCCGGCCGCGACGAACAGCAGCAGGGCCGTGTCGTGGCGGCCATTGACAAAGGCCACGACAAACGCCGGAACCATGATGATCCGGGCCACGGTGATGGCGTTGGGCAGGGTCCAGTTGTTGGGTCGGCTCATTGTATGCAAATGGATTTCATGGATTGCGCTGCCGGAAGGAATTTCAGGGCAGTCCTTTATTGGATGGAATGGACGATGTCCATGTCCCGCAATGTTCTGATCAACCTGGCTTCCAGGCCGTCCCGGTCCATGGTCGAAATTTTCCACTGTGCCTGCACTCCCTCGGGACGCAGGGACACGCCCACCAATTCCACCTCTGCGGCCTGGGAATCCCAGCTACGCAGCACCTGGTCGAATCCCAACGCGACAGAGGCATTGCCCCAGCCATGCGTGGTCAGCAGCACGCTGTCCTCAAACATCTGCCTGACCCGCTCCAGGGTGAAATAGTTGCCCCACAAGTCCGCCCACAGCAGCGGCAGATCCATGGCCTGCGCGGACCAGACCAGCCCCTCGAAATCCAGCATGCCCTGCCATGTCCCGTCAGCACCGCGCACCAGACGCAGGCTCGGACTGTCCGAAGCGTCCTGGCGCACCCCGGAAAGAATTTCCAATTCCTGGACCGCCGTTGCGTCCTCGGAAGTCAGGTTTTGCGCATCCAGGACGTAGCCCACGGTTTGATCCAGGGTGTAATATGTCCCCAAGGACTGCAAAAAGCCGCGCAAGGCCTGGCGGTTCACACGCACATCCATGTGCAGCACCGCCCCCCAGTCCGTGGATTCGTATTCCAGCTCCTCATAGCCCAGGACATACTCGGAAGCCTTGGACGACAATAGGCCCTGAAGCAGAAAGCGCCTGGACTCATCCAGCTTGCCGCGCAGCAGCTCCTCGGCCTCCTGAAAAACCCCTTGTTGCAAGGCGGTCTCCAGCACCTCGGACCGAACGTTAACCCGGCCCTCCTCGTCCGCCTCCACAAAAACCCGGACATCCTGGGCGGCGTTCAGGCTCGATGCCGCCAGCACAAGGCACCAAAGCACGGACAAAACCCATTTTCCCGTAAGTCTCTTGCTCATGTTCGGCAAAACTCCTTTCAAGACAGACCAAACGGTTCAATAGCAAATGCAGTGGCGCATCACTTTCTCCTGTCTCAGACCTGTTGGTTGCGAAGCACCTCGTGCAGCCAGCCGGCCAATCCCTGGTCATCTCCAGGCGTCAGCCAATGCACGTCCTGCAGATTGTTGAACCAGGTTTCCTGGCGTTTGGCATAGGCTCTGGTGCGGCACAGCCAGCGGTCCCTGGCCTGCTCCAGCGTGGTTTCTCCCCTCAGAAAATCAAGCAGTTCCCGGCAACCGATGCCCGAAAAACCAGGGGCATCCGGATCAGGACATTTGACCCAGGCGCGCTTTATTTCCTGGACCGCGCCCATGCCCAGCATCGTCTCAATGCGCTGATCCAGCCGCTGATGCAGCTTTGGGCGCGGCAAACGCAGGCCGACGATACGCAACGAGGCCATGTTCCGAAAGCCTTGCTTGGCATGCCACCAGGAAAATGAACGCCCCGTGGCCGCATGAACCTCCAGGGCCCGGGTGATCCGCTGTCTGTCCCGGGGATGGATCCTGGCCGCATATACCGGGTCCACACCGGCGAGACGGGAATGCAGGACTTCCGGACCTGTTTCCGCGCATTCTCGCAGCACACGCTCCCGGATCTTTCCGGGTATTTCGGGAATGGGTGCCAGGCCGCCGGCCAGGGCCCGCAAATACAATCCCGTGCCGCCCACCAGCAGGGGAACGCGCCCCTTTTTTTGGCAGGCCTCCATTTCCAAACGGGCCAACCGGGCGAACCGCCCCGCGGAAACGGACTCCTGAAGATCCAGGAATCCATACAGCCTATGGGGGCAGCGGGCCTGTTCTCCTGGACTCGGCTGGGCCGTGACAATGGGCAGATCGCGGTACACCTGGCGGGAATCCGCGTTGATCACGGTGATGGGAAAATCCTCGGCCAGGGCCAATGCCGCCGCGGTCTTGCCCGTGCCCGTGGCTCCCACCAGACAGATCCATCCGGTGGGATCATTGTCAACGCGAATCGTCAAAGCCATTCTTCTTCCGCAACCGCCGCAGCACGGGCTCGGGCACCAGCCCCTGGACATCGCCGTTCAGGCGGGCGGCCTCCTTGATGATCGTGGAGCTGATGAACAGCCATTTGTAGTCGGTCATCAAAAACATGGTCTGCAGGCCGCGATCCAGCCTGCGGTTCATCAGGGCCAGCTGAAATTCGTACTCGAAATCGGAAACCGCCCGCAGACCGCGCAGGATCACCCTGGCCCCCCGGCTGCGGACATAATTGACCAAAAGCCCCTCAAAGACCTCGGTGACCACCCGCGGTTCCGGCGCAAAGACCTCATTGATCATGGCCACGCGTTCATCCAGAGAGAACATGGGGATCTTCGGGGTGTCGTGGGCCACGGCCACGATAATCTGATCAAAGACCTCCAAACCCCTGCGGATCAGGCTGATATGCCCATTGGTCAGGGGATCGAAGGTGCCGGGGTAAACGGCGATGCGCTTTTTGGAGCAGTTTTTTTCCATAACAGAATCCTGGTTTGCCCATACAGACGATTCACCAGCAGTTCAAAACCGAACACGTCCATAACCTCCCAATTCCAGCCGGCCTCCACCTCGGCGCAGATCACGGCCAAAGGGGCGATCCAGCCGTGGACGTCAGCCTGGCGTACGGCCGAAGCCAGCAGATCACGGCCGTAGGGAGGATCGATAAAAAGCACATCAAATCCCTGGGGCGCGGTCTTGGCCAGGGTGCGCAGGGCATCCCCCGGCAGGATGCGCACATTCTGGCCGGGCAGGGCCAGACCGAAAATTTGTTCACGCAGCAAACGCACGGCGCGAACGTCGTTTTCCAAAAACCAGACCTGTCCCGCGCCCCGGCTCAAGGCTTCCCAGCCCAGGCTGCCGCTGCCCGCGAAAACATCCAGGACACTTACGCCTGCCCATTGCACCCCGCGGGATTCAAGCATGGAAAACAGTGCTTCGCGAACCCTGCCCGTGGCCGGCCTGTATCCTTCCCCCTCCATGGTGCGAATCCGCCGCCCCTTCCAGTGCCCGGCGATAATCTTGACCAAAAAACCACTCCTTGCAAAGCCCTTTCCTGCTCCTTGCCTTCAACGCCGTGTCGGTCTACGTTCACGCTACGACAAAGCGCAACACACGAATTTTGACGACCTTGCGAATCAGCATGAAGTCGTGCTCCAGGCCGGACGGCTTGGCGCGTTCCCCTCCCGGACGCCGTCACTTTTTTGTTGAACAATCATTTCAGGTGGTAACTGTTCAACACAATTTTTGCTGCATGCACAGCATGGCTGATTTGCCTTGATTTGGCTTTGCCGCCTGTCTGACTGAGCCTGACATCGTCAGTCGAACCATTGCCAAACGCAGAAGGCACATGCTTTTGTTCATGGCTTGCAATGGTTCGACGTTACGAGGTCGGCGAAGGAGTTGCGACGAAGCCAAATCAAGGCAAGCCAGCCATAGGCCATATTATGGTGAGTAGTTACTTCAGGTGTCTCTAATGCCTCAGGGAAACCGAATCAAGGCGAAATTTCCGGTCCCCCCTGAACCACACCGCATGAACCAACCACTTTTCTGACTGCCATGAAACTCTCCTCCCTGGACGATCTCAGCGGAATCAAGAAAAAATTCCCCAAAAAACGCTTTGAAAAAGCTTCCAAAGCCCTTGAGACCCCGGAACAAGACAGGCCGAATTGCACCGGATCCCTGGTTGGGGATGACGATTTCGCCCGGGCCATGACCGGTGTCCACCCCCTGGGCGGCCGCCAGAAGGGTCGCGAGGTCCACGTCGCGCCATGCCCGGAGGTCAAGTCCAACCAGACGGGGCAGGACCCTGGCGGGGAAGGGAACTGGGTCATGGAATACCTGCGCAACCTGGTCCAGGGCAACGTGGAATTCGAGCTGAGCTATTCGGAAGAATACATGCACGGATACATCCAGGACCTGGACCGCAGGGTGCTGCAAAAACTCAAGGCCGGACAATTCAGCGTGGAAGCGCACCTGGACATGCACGGCCTGAATGCGCTCCAAGCCAGGGATGCGGCGCTGGACTTCCTGCGCGACCAGTACAATCTGGGCCGACGCTGCCTGCTGCTCATACCCGGCCGCGGTCGAAACTCCCCCGGCGGCCAGGCCCTGATCCGCGAGGAACTCCCCGTGTGGCTGACCCGCGACCCCTTGCGACGGATCGTGCTGGCCTTTTGCACGGCCCTTCCCAGGCACGGCGGCGCCGGCGCGCTGTACGTCTTGCTGCGAAAATGCAAGAAGAACATGGGCAAGGTGCGCTGGGATCTGCCGGCGTCCATGGAATAACGCCATGCACATGATCCCGGCAACAATGGCCGTCATCTTCGGGCTGGCCCTGCTGATCTGGAGCGCAAACCGCTTCGTGGACGGCGCCGCGGCCACGGCCAGACACCTGGGCATGCCGCCGCTGCTCATCGGCATGGTCATTATCGGTTTCGGGACCTCGGCCCCGGAAATGGTGATCTCGGCCCTGGCTTCCTGGCAGGGCAGTCCAGGCATCGCCCTGGGCAATGCCTACGGCTCGAACATCGCCAATATCGCCCTGATCCTCGGGCTGACCGCGCTGATCACCCCCATTGCCGTGCATGCCCAGGCACTGCGCAAGGAATTGCCGCTGCTGCTCATGCTTACCGGACTGGCGGCCCTGCAGTTTCGGGATGGTTTTTTAAACCGCACGGAAGGGTGGGTCCTTCTGGGCGTGTTTTTCGCCCTGATGGGCTGGACTGTCCTGCAGGGACTGCGCCTGCGCCGGGACGTGCTGGTGGGTGCGCGGGAAAAGGCTTCGACCGGGACGGCCATGCCCATGCCCAGGGCACTGTTCTGGCTGGTGATCGGTCTGATGCTGCTGGTGGCGGCCTCGCGGATGCTGGTCTGGGGCGCGGTGGAAATCGCCCACGGATTCGGCGTCAGCGACCTGATCATCGGACTGACCATTGTCGCGGTGGGCACGTCATTGCCCGAACTGGCCTCGTCCCTGGCGGCCACGCGCAAGGGCCAGCACGATCTCGTCCTGGGCAACGTCCTGGGCTCCAACCTGTTCAACACCCTGGCCGTGGTCGGCATCGCCGGAATCGTTCACCCCCTGGCCGTGCCGCCGGAAGTCCTCTCCAGGGATGTTCTGTTCACCGCGGCGCTGACTTTGGGCCTGTTCATCTTCGGTCTGCGGCTGCGCGGCCAGGGACGCATCAACCGCGCCGAGGGAGGATTGCTCCTGGCCTGCTACATCGGCTATACCGCGCTGCTGATCAGCACGGCCATCGCATCAGCGGGCTGAACAACAAAGGCGGGCGCATGGGCACCCTTCCGTCTTCCGATCACGTACAAGAGGGGAAAAAATCAAGGTCGCAGCGCAAGTTTCAACAGGTAAGGGCGTGAACCTTTAACGCCATGCGGCAAGGAGGGGTTGTTCCACCGCCTGCCTCATCCGCACGCGGCCTCGTATTCAACCCGCAAGGAATCCATCAACTCCTTGACGGACAAAAGCTTGTCCACCCTGGGCGCTGTGGACCCGGCAAAGGCGAAACCCAGCTTCACCCGCCCCTTCTTGGCATTGGCCAGGGCCTGGGCGATGCAATACGGGCTTTTCTTGTAGTCGCACGTGATAATGCAATGATAGGGGCATTTAAAGGGCTTGCGCTTGCCCTGCTCCACGTCTTCCAGAAAAGCGTTGCGCAGAGCCCGCCCCGGCATGCCCACCGGGCTTTTAATCACGGCCACGTCCCCCTCCTTGGCGTCAATGTAAGCCTGCTTGAAGGCCATGTCCGCGTCGCATTCGTGGGTAGCCACGAAGCGGGTGCCCAGCTGCACCCCGGCAGCACCCATGCGCAGATACTTGCAAATGTCCGCTCCGGAAAAAATGCCGCCGGCCGCGATGACCGGAATGGGCCTGCCGTGTTCCTGCGCAAAAGGCTTGACCGCCTGCAGGACATCGGGCACCAGACTTTCCAAACTGTACGCCGGGTCATCCAACTGCTCCGCCTTGAACCCCAGATGTCCCCCGGCCATGGGACCTTCAACCACGAACCCATCGGGGAGATAGTTGAATTTGGACAGCCACTTCTTGCACATGATCGCCGCGGCCCGGCCCGAGGAAACAATGGGCACCAGCTTTGTCTGGGCGCCTTCTTTCAGGTATTTGGGCAGGTCGAAGGGCAGCCCGGCGCCTGAAAAAATAATGTCCACGCCTTCCTGTATGGATGTTTTCACCAGGTCGGCGAAATTGGTCAGGGCAACCATGACATTCACGCCAAGAATACCCTTGGTCATGTCCTTGGCTTTTCTGATTTCGCGCCGCAATGCGCGAATGTTCGCCTCGGCGTAATTCTTGAGCAGATCGGGCTCGTTCATGCCGATCATGGCCGCGGAAATGACGCCGATCCCGCCTTGATTGGCTACGGCGGAAGACAGGCCGGACAGGGAGATACCCACCCCCATCCCGCCTTGAATAATGGGCACCTTGGCGATCAGGTCGCCGAAACGCAAACTGGGAAACGGCATAATTGTATTGTCCTCCCGCTGAGACTTCCCTGAAAAGAAGGGCTTTTGTGACAAAGGCAGCATTCATCGTCTTGAACAGAGCAGGTGCTTACAGCATTCAGGTCCTTTGGGCAATAACAGCAAAGGCTTTCCCCAGGGTCCCGTCAAAGTCCTTTCTTTGATGTCGGCAAGAAATAATTCTGCCAGCAAGAAGGCCGACCGTTCCGGCTTTGCGAGGGGTGTTCTGTCTGACCGAGCATGCCCTGCGTTGGTAAAACCGATGCCGGTCAATGACAGTACATGGTTAAGGTTTTGGGGGCGCATCGGTTTTTCCTTACGCAGGCGGCGAGGGAGTTTACAGCCCTCGTAAAACCGGCATGGCCGGCCAAGGGAAAATGACTTTGACGGGGCTCTGAGGCTTTCCCTGACGCAGGTTGACTCCGAAGCTTTAGGGGACGAAGATCATTTTTTTTCGAGCATCACATCAACGCACTTTGGAAAAACATTCATGGCCGCATCCCGAACCGGGCACATCCCCTTCAAGACCGTTCTGGACAGCATAGCGGATGGCGTGTTCACGGTGGACCTGGACTGGAACATCACTTTTTTCAACCGGGCCGCCGAAAAAATCACCGGAATCCCTGCTTCAGAGGCTTTGGGCCGGCAATGCCGGGACGTATTTCATTCCAGCCTCTGCGACGGCTCCTGCGCCCTCAAGTCCTGCCTGGCCGAACACGCGCCCGTGCACCACCGCTCGGTCTACATTCTGCGCCCCGACGGATCCCAGGTGCCCATCAGCGTCTCAGCCGCTCCGCTGAAGGACAGCCAGGGCCGCCTCGTGGGCGGAGTGGAGACATTCCGCGACGAAAGCGCTTTGCATCTGATGCGCAGAGAGTTGGAATCCGCCTATACCCTGGAGGACATGGTCGGAAAAAGCCAAGCCATGCGCCGTCTCTTCGGCCTCATTCCCCAGGTCGCGGAAAGCGAGGCCAGCGTGCTTTTGGAAGGGGAGTCCGGCACGGGCAAGGAGCTTGCGGCAAGGGCCCTGCACAACCTGGGACCGCGCCGAAAAAAGCCCTTTATCGCCGTAAACTGCGCGGCATTGCCAGATACCCTCCTGGAGTCGGAACTGTTCGGCTACAAGGCCGGTGCGTTCACGGATGCGCGCAGGGACAAGCCCGGACGGTTCGACCAGGCTCAAGGCGGGACCATTTTTCTGGACGAAATCGGGGATATGCCCCAAACCTTGCAGGCCAAACTTCTGCGGGTACTCCAGGAAAAAATCTTTGAACCCTTGGGCGGCGTGGCTCCTGTCCACGCTGACGTGCGGATCATTTCCGCCACCAACCAGAATCTGGAAAAACTGGTTCAGGAAGGCCGTTTTCGCCAAGACCTGTTTTTCCGACTGAACGTGGTTCGCCTGCGGTTGCCGGCCCTGCGCGAACGGCGTGAGGACATCCCCCTGCTCACGGCCCACTTCATCCGCAAATTCAACCTGCTTACGGGCAAGGACATCACCGGCGTGACGGACGAAGTCCTCGGACTCTTTCTGCGCCACCTTTTTCCAGGCAACATCCGGGAATTGGAAAACACGCTGGAATACGCCTTCATACTTTGTCCCGGCGGACTGATCCATCCGGAACACCTGCCCGAATACATTCTGCCCTCCTCCTCCCACGGACTCCCTGATTCGATGCTCTCCAAGGCCCTGACCATGGACGAAGTCAAGTACCAGGCGATTCAGGACGCCCTGCTCCGGCACGACGGCAAGAAAATGGCCGCCTGCCGGGAACTGAACATCTCCAAGGACACCTTGCGCCGAATCTTAAACCGCAAAAAAAAGGCGTAAAATGAGTCCTTGTCGCAAAAAAAGGCGTGTTTTGCTTCCATATTTTTTGCTTGCGCTCGGCCCCGTTTTCATAACAATTTGAAATAATAAATTTTTCTTATATGGCACAATCCCTGCTAAGAAGGAAAACATGCAACCACCGGCCATAAATACGGCTTGCCTGTTCACCCCGGACCATACAGGTCATGGGGAACGCGTCGCTCTGGCCTGTTGCGGCGGGCGTTTGGCCGCCCTCTGGGACACGGCGGAATGCATCGAGATTCATGTTTGGAACGGTTCCGGCTGGAGTTGTCAAGGGTCAAGCATCCTTACAGGGCTCGGCCTGCATGGCCGGGTGGACGTTTTGCGCAAGATGCGCGTGCGCTTGCTCATTTGCGGGGCCATGTCCGGTTGTGTGCGCAACATTCTCGAGGCCAACGGCATCATGGTTCAGCCGTGGATCACCGGTTCCCAGGACGTCGTACTCGCGGCACTGGGCAAAAACCGCCTCGCCTCGTTGCTCATGCCCGGTTGCGGTGGCCGCGGCCGATGCCGCAGGGAAGGACAAACAAGAGGATCGAAAAATCAAAAAATGAGGAGATGACTCAGGCGATTATGCACAACCTGCCCGGCTTTCCTTTTTTTCTGAAACCATGAACCCTTAAACCGTTGGACCTTGCAACAACCAAGGAGTGTTATCATGAAGATCGCCATCAGCTCGCAAAACCAGGATCTGAAAGGCACGGTGGACCCCAGATTCGGTCGTACATCCGGCTTCATCATTTACGATCTGGAGACGAACTCATTCGAATACCTGCAGAACGCACAGAATTTATCCTTGGCTCAAGGAGCCGGCATTCAGACGGCCCAGAACGTGGCCAAGGCCAATGTCGGCGCGGTGATCACCGGCCATGTCGGACCCAAGGCCTATCTGGCCCTGAACAAGGGAAAAATCGACATGTACCTTCTTCCCGGGGACATGGCCGGGGCGACCGTGGAACAGGCCATCGAGGCCTTCCGGCAGGGCAAGCTTGAAAAGGCCGGGGGGCCTGATCGAGACGGACACTGGTAAAAACAGGATAATAACGACCTTTCAATCATCAAAGGAGAATATCATGCCGAATAGAGACGGAACAGGACCAGACGGGCAAGGCCCGGGTACAGGCAGGGGTCGCGGCGGTTGCGGCCAGGGCCAAGGTCAGGGACGCGGCCAGGGCGGCGGTGGCGGAGCCGGTAAAGGCCAGGGACGCGGCCAGGGCGGCGGCGGTGGAGCCGGCAAAGGCCAGGGACGCGGCCAGGGCGGCGGTGGCGGAGCCGGCCAAGGCGGTGGCGGTGGAGCTCGCAAGAGCCAGTCATTTGGGCAACCAGCCGATGTCCAGGGCAAAGCGCGCCCAGGCACGGGTCGGCCCAAACGCCGTCAAGTACGGTTGCAACTTTCCAGAAGCGGGAGCTGATTATGCGCATTGCCGTAGCCAGCGGCAAGGGCGGCACGGGCAAGACAACGATGGCCGTCAATTTGGCGGCCATGCTGCAGTCCACCGGGCAAAGCACGGCCCTGGTGGACTGCGACGTGGAGGAGCCCAACGCGCACCTTTATTTGCCCGTTCAGTGGGAGCAGGACCGCGATCATCATGTCCCTGTGCCGCGAATCAATGCGTCCGCATGTCTGGGAGAGGAATGCTCCAAATGCATTGAACTCTGCCGCTTCAAGGCCCTGATCTGGATGGCCGACGAGGTGATGACCTTTCCGGAATTATGCCATGCCTGCGGATTGTGCATGACCGCCTGCCCGGCAAAATGCATTGACGAGGGGCAGCGCCTGACCGGCAAGGTCCGTTGCGGTTTTGTGGATCAAGGACCGGCCAAGGGCCTGGAGTTGAGTTCCGGGGAACTGCGTGTGGGCGAGGCCATGGCCCCGCCGCTGATCAAGGAGGTCAAGGGAACGGCCCGGGATCGCGACATCCAGATATGGGACTGCCCGCCCGGCACCTCCTGTCCGGTGATCGCCGGCCTGCACGGCGCCGATGCCGTGTTGCTGGTTACCGAACCCACCCCGTTCGGGCTCCATGACCTGAACCTGGCCGTGCAGCTGGTCCGCCGTCTGGAACTGCCCTTTGGAGTGGTGGTGAACAAGGCCGGTCTGGGAGATAACCGAGTGGAACAATATCTCGAAAAAGAAGGAATCGACCTGCTGGGTCTGATTCCCCACGGAATGGATGCCGCCCGGGCCTGCGCGTCCGGCCGGCTGTTGATTGAACTGGATGGATATCGCGATGCTTTCGAACGCATTTGGTCGCGCGTCCTGCCCCTGACCAAGGAGCGAACATCATGAAGGAAATCGTTGTTCTCTCAGGCAAGGGCGGCACGGGCAAAACCAGTGTCACCGCGGCTTTGGCCGGACTGGGACCGGCCAAGGTGCTGGCGGACTGCGACGTGGACGCCGCGGATCTGCATCTGGTGCTCGCTCCTTCCGTGTTGCACCAGGAACCGTTTATATCCGGAGAATTGGCCGAAATTGATCCGGACCTGTGCACGTCCTGCGGTCTTTGCCGGGACGGCTGCCGGTTCGAGGCCATCACCGACGATTTTCAGGTGGTTGCCGAACATTGCGAGGGTTGCGGGCTGTGCGACTTTATCTGTCCGATCCAGGCCGTGACCATGCATCCCAGGCGCTGCGGAGAATGGTACAAATCCCAGACCCGCTTTGGAACCATGATCCATGCGGCCCTGGATATCGGTGCGGAGAATTCCGGCAAACTGGTGACCACGGTGAGGCAGAAATCCCAGGAGCAGGCCGAATCAGAGGGCGTGGACCTGATCCTTACCGACGGCCCGCCCGGCATCGGCTGTCCGGCCATTGCCTCGCTGACCGGCGCGGACCTGGCCCTGCTCGTGGCTGAACCCACGGTCACCGCGGTGCATGATCTGAAACGGGTGGCTGAACTGACGCGGCATTTCAAGATCGACACCGCCGTAATCATCAACAAGGCGGACCTGCAACCGAGCCTGGAACAGGAAATCCGAGACTTTTGCGAAACATCCGGCCTGGACGTTTTGGGTCGACTGCCGTATGTAGAAACGTTCACCCTGGCCCAGATCAAGGGACAAAGCGTTGTGGAATACGATCCCGGCGGGCTGGGAAAACTGTTTCAGGGCTTGTGGAATAATCTAGAAAAGCATTTGCAAGGAGAACACAAACAATGAGTGATCATGCATGCGGGTCATGTTCAGGCCAGGACTGCAAAGGGCAAAGCGAGGAAGAACAGGCCCTGCAGCGCAACCTGGCCCGGATCAAGAACAAGGTGGTCGTGCTGTCCGGCAAGGGCGGCGTGGGCAAGAGCACCGTATCAACAAATCTGGCGCAGGCCCTGGCCATGGCCGGAATGAAGACCGGTCTGCTGGACGTGGACGTACACGGCCCGAGCATCCCGCGGCTGCTCAGCCTGAGCGGCGAACGCCCTCGCGTTGACGCCGACCATCTGGAGCCGGTCAACGCCGGTCCCAATCTCTGGGTGATGTCCCTGGGCTTTCTGCTGCCCAGCAACCGAGATGCCGTAATCTGGCGCGGTCCGGTGAAGATGGGCATGATCAAGCAGTTTCTGCGGGACGTGACCTGGGGCGATCTGGATTTCCTGGTGGTGGACTGCCCTCCGGGAACCGGGGACGAGCCGCTGTCCGTGCTTCAACTTTTGGGCCCGGAGGCCAAGGCCGTGATCGTGACCACGCCCCAAGGCGTGGCCATTGACGACGTGCGCCGGTCCATTTCCTTTTGCGCGGACGTGGGCAACCAGGTACTGGGCGTTGTGGAAAACATGAGCGGCCATATCTGCTCCAAATGCGGCCAGGTGGACGACATCTTCGGCTCCGGCGGAGGCGAGGCCCTGGCCGTGGAAATGGGCGTGCCCTTCCTTGGCCGCATCCCGCTGGATCCGGAAGTGGTCCGTTCCGGAGACGAAGGTTTCGCTTTTTTGCGGGTGCACCACGACGGTCCCACGGCCCAGGCCATGAACAAAATCGTCAAGCCGATCCTGGCCCTGGCAGGCACCCTACAGGAAAAAAAGCCGCAACCGATGCAGGCCGCCCCGGCCGCCCCGGTTGGTGCGGCTGGAACCAACGGACTTTTGACCGTTGCCGTGCCCGTGGCCCAGGGCGTACTCTGCGCCCACTTCGGACACTGCGAACAATTTGCCCTGGTCACCGTGAACACTGCGGACAAAACCATCCAGGAAACAAAATTCCTGACACCTCCGCCCCATGAACCCGGTGTTCTGCCCAAATGGCTGTCTGAACAGGGCGCACACCTGATCCTTGCCGGCGGCATGGGCTCACGCGCCCAAAGCCTGTTCACCCAGTACGGCATCCAGGTGTTGGTGGGTGCCCCTTCCCAAACCCCGGAGGAACTGGTCAAAAGCTACCTGGAGGGAAATTTGATCACCGGCTCGAACATCTGCGACCATTAAGCGTGCTTGGCGCATAATTCCTTTTTGCATCAAGCCTGTTGCCAGTTGATCGTTAATCATTAAACAAAAACAATATATTATAATATTTCTGCATCACTGCAAACATGGTCATTTAATTCGTATCCGCGAGCTGTGCAATAACCCGATGGCAAGGCGCATGAAAAGGGCAAATCCGATGCGTAAACCATCATGCGTGAGGATTTGCACTTTTTTGCAGCAACGGAGCCAGCGGGGATTTTTCAACAGCCCGCCCAACCGGTTTTTCGCCTCTCTCCTCCCCATACCCCCAGGTTGCGTCGGGCAGCCTGGGGGTTTTGGTTTGAGGATTTACGGTCCATCAGCATCCCCGTGTTCTTGAATGAACATAATCGCGAACTGATTTTACATGATTTTCGGAGTAGTCTTGATGACCAATACATTTCTCATTTCCCCGGAAACCACGCGCATCGGCTGGGTCGGCACCGGCGTTATGGGTCTGTCCATGTGCGGCCATGTTCTCAATGCAGGATATCAAACCACTGTTTTCAACCGCACCAAAACCAAGGCCCGTCCGTTGCTGGACAAAGGCGCGACGTGGGCGGATTCGCCCCGGGATGTGGCCCTGGCTTCGGACGTGGTCTTCACCATTGTCGGATTTCCTCCTGACGTATACCAGGTCTATTTCGAGGCCGACGGCATTCTGGCCGGCATCAAGCCTGGCGGCATCTGCGTGGACATGACCACCACCAGACCCAGCCTGGCCGTGGAAATAGCTCGGTCCTCGGCAAAACAGGGAGCTTTCTCCCTGGATGCGCCGGTCTCCGGCGGGGACGTGGGCGCGAAAAACGCCCACCTGTCCATCATGGTCGGCGGGGACGAGACCGTGTTCCAGGCGGTATTGCCGCTCTTCCGGCTCATGGGCGTGAACATTGTGCATCAAGGCAATTCCGGCGCTGGTCAACACGCCAAGATGTGCAACCAGATCGTCATCGCCGGAACCATGATCGGGGTCTGTGAAAGCCTGATCTACGCGGCCAGGTCCGGACTGGAACCCGAGCGGATGCTGGAATCCATCACCAAAGGCGCGGCTTCTTGTTGGACTTTATCCAACCTGGCCCCCCGGGTGCTCAAGGGCGACTTCGCGCCGGGCTTCATGATCGAACACTTTGTCAAGGACTTGGGCATTGCCCTGGAAGAGGCCAGGCGCATGGGCATTACCCTGCCCGGACTGACCCTGGTGGAGTCCATTTATCAGGAGGCCTCGCGACTCGGCCATGGGCGCGACGGCACCCAGGCCCTGTACCAGGCCTTGCTGAAACAGCAGTATCCGGTCCCTGGATTGAAATAAATTATTGGATTGCCGTTTCCAACAGATCTTCCCTGCGCGAACGTTGAACAATCAGACGAGTCCACCATGCCAGACGACAATCCCCTTGTTTCCATCGTCATCCCGGTCTTCAACCAGTGGCCTCTGACCGCACAGTGCTTGAAAAGCCTGCGGCAACATACCCCGGGAAAATCCTTCGAGGTTGTTGTCGTGGACAACGGCTCCACGGATGAAACAGCAAGCCAATGCGATGCGCTGGGCAAAGGCCTATTCCCAGATCGTTTTCAATATTTCCCCCAGCATCATAATCTCGGTTTTGGCCCTGCCTGCAACCTCGGAGCGGATCACGCCAAAGGAGAGTATCTTTTTTTCCTGAACAACGACACGCTGTTGACCCCCAACTGGCTTCCCCCATTGCTCCAGGGATTTCGCAATGATCCTCGTTTGGGAATCGTCGGGCCCTTGCTGCTTTATCCCGGCTCAGAGCGCGTGCAGCATTTGGGAGTTGCCTTTTTACCGGGTTTCCAGGCGGAACACCTCTACGAAAATTTTCCAGCCAACCACGCTCTTGTACATCGACTCCGAAAAATGCAGGCATTGACCGGGGCAGCCATGATGCTCCCGCGTGATCTTTTTTCCCAATGTGGTTGTTTTTTTTCTGACTATCTCAACGGTTGCGAAGATCTGGACCTTTGTACGCAAGTACGAAAAAACAACCGTGACTTGAGCTGTATTGCGGAAAGCAAAATCTATCATCTGACCAGCCAAACTGAAGGACGGTTCGCTCGCGACACCGATAATTCGCGGATTCTTTACCAAAGGTGCTCAGCATGGATCGTGCCGGACATACACCATTTGGCTGCGAAAGACGGTTATGAGTTGCGCCTTACTCCCTGGCTGGTTCCCTACGTGGCGCTTCCAGAAAAACGTCGTGTACAATTGACTGCTGAGTTAGCACCAAAGCACGATCCGGAGTACTGGTGGAATGCGGTACAGCAGGAACCTTTATGGATGGAGGGGTATGAATTACTGGGCTCGGCCTTGGAAAAAGCCGCCGCATGGGAGGAAGCATGTATGGTTCGCTTCCTCCATGTTCACTTTGAACCTTCAATCAATGGCATGCAACGCTTGCTCTCAGTTGCGAGAAAAGCAAATGCTATTCCGATGATGAGCCAGGTCGCGGAAAAACTCCAGACCATCCATGAACGTCTCGAGAATCCCGACAGTCTGCAATCACGAGCGAAGAGAATCATCAACGAGTCGAAAAACACGGGTGATGAACAATTGGAAGCATTATATCGACGGTGGTTGCTGACCCAAAAGAGCGTTGCTCAGTAAGGGCAAAAAAAAATATGCCAATGTAGACATACCAAGCTCAATACGACCCGAACTTTTTTTATGACATTTTTCCAAGTTGTTTCATGATCGCCGCGGCTTCGCCCACCCTGCCCTGCCTTTTAATTGCCCTGCCCAGGAGTAGGTAATGGTCTGGATGCGGCTCAAGCTCGATCACCCCCCGCAGGCAGTGCTCGGCGTCGGACTGCATTCCCAGCCGCTCGTAAAGTGTCGCCATCTCTTTAAGCACCACGACCTTGCGCGGATCAAAGGCATAGAAACGAAAGGCCTGATGCAATGTGTTCACGGCCTGACGATTATCACCCCGCTCCGCAAGCGTTCTGGCCCGTTTCCAGTAAGGATTTTCATTGGAATCATGCATCACGCAGACATGACCGTGCTCATGCTCCTGCATGAGGTTGTAGCGGATGCCGTCCTCCCGGTAATACTCCAACTCGTCGTGGCGCAAGACCTCGCCCCAGCGCTGCATCAGCAGCGTTCTGTTGGCATTCATGGCGTCGAATCGGCCCGGAGTTTTGCTCTCCAAATGGATAACCACGCTCTTCGGGCAATAGATGGCCTTGTATCCGTCCCTGCGCAGGCGCAAACAGAAATCCACGTCCTCGTAACCGTTGACGTACTGCTCGTCGAAACCACCGGCCTGAGCAAAGACAGCTCTTTTCACCAGCATGCAGGCCGCGCTCACGGCCTGGAACTCACGCTGCTTCTGCACGGCCGGGTGCCGGGGGTGAAAAAACTTGTAGATATGCACCGGCTTGAGTTTGTGATCAAAGACCACCCCGGCGTGCTGCACCAGACCGTCCTCAAACAGCAGCTGGGCCCCTACAGCCCCAATGTCACTGCCTGAGCTGGCGCAAGCGACCAGTGCGTTCAGCCAGCCCGGCGTTACACGGGTGTCGTTGTTCAAAAAAACCAGGAAATCCCCACAAGCCTCCGCGGCCCCCTGGTTGCACGCTTTGGCAAAGCCCAGGTTCTCTTGGTTGGCGATCAAGCGCAACGTTTTGCCCTGTTGCATTCGCTTCAGCATCCCCGCAGCCCCGTCCGTTGAGCCGTTGTTCACGGCAATTATTTCAAAAGGGATATTGGAAATATTCTCTTGAATGCTCTTGATGCACTCTTTGGTCAATTCCTTATTGTTGAACACGGGGATGATGATGCTTACTTTGGGAATTTTGCAGCTTGCTGACTCCACGCTGCCTGCCGGCTGCGTGCCTGGGGTATTTCTGATTTCTTTGCCAACACTAGCAGAACCATCTGCAGGATATACAAAGGTCTCCACGGCCCGTCGCAAAAGCATACCGTTGCGCCGCAGATCCAGCCCCAGGATGCGTATTGATTTTTGCCATCCAAGATCGGCTGGAAAACCCTTGCTCTGGTTGTAGACTTGTTTGCGCAACAGGAAACAGGGCGTGTCCAGCTCGCCCACAGCCATGCCGCCTCCCTGCAGGAAGCGGTGAAAGATGAAAGCCACATCAGAGTCGCTCTTGCGGCCGGAATCCGGCAGGAGGTGTTCCAGCAAGGCCCGTTGTTCCAGGCCGGGAGCAATGGCCTGAACTACTCCGGTCGTGGGTTCCCACTGGAAATAATTGGCAAGCTGCCTCAGCCAGCCCAAAGGAGTGACAAGCCGGGAGTCCAGGAAGGCCACATGCTCATGCCGGGCCGCGCCCACGGCCCGGTCAAGAACGTGCCCTGTGACATGTTCACAAGCGATCCATCGGTCGCTCGCCTCTAATACGGCATTTTCCGGACGCAAACCGACAAAGATCAGTTCCAAATCCACGCCTGGGTTTTTCCGGCGCACATCCACTGCAAAGTCTGCAACATCGCCTTGCCCCCCCCTGCCCCACAGAATGACTATGCTAAAACGCACCGGGTATCGCCCCTGTGACAGTCGGGCAATGCCCAGGGCCGCACGCTCCACGCTGCGCCCGTCGCGGCCGTGACACATTCGACGGGCATACTCCTGGCGCAACGTGGAAAGCCTGTCCGGAGTCCGCAATTCTGCCAACACGGCCTCGCGCATCTCCTCCCATGAAGAAACCACAATGCATGCGTCTCGGACCTGATACTCCAGATCTTGCGGATCATAATGCATGAATTCGGCTTTGCGGGGATTATCGAACAACACAATGGGCCGGTCCAGGAGCATGAACTCCACAAAAGCCGAGGATACGTCGCTGATCATCAGATCCGCCGCGGTCATGGCCCGGGCAAGATCATAATCCACAGGAAGGAAGTGAACTTGAGAATGATGCGCGGCCAGGTTCTCATACAACTCGATCCATTTGCGGTCCGTCATGCCGTGCAGCTTGACCACCACATGCGTCTCGCCATCCGCCTCGGCTCGGGCAAGCTCGGCAATTTGTTCCTGAACGTGGGGAATCGCGGACAGCTCCTCGTTGTAGGTCGGCGCAAACAAAAGAATCCTTGCGTCGTTGGGGATCGTCATGTCACGGTAAAACTGCTCCCGAGTTGAAGCCGTCGGTCCAAACAGGCCGTCGGATTTAATGAACCCTGTAACCTCGATGGGACAAAACACGTTCTTTGCCAGTATTTCCTTGTGCCAGGAACCAGGAACACAAATCAGGTCAGCCATGTTCTCGCGGCGAACAATGGGGCGATGCGTGTAAAAGCACCCCTTGCTGATCATGCCGTGCCCCACATTCACGATCCTCCCGCAATCACGTAGAATGTAGGCCGCCCCGATATCCGCGACCACGGTGATGTCAGGGTTGAAGGCGCGAATATTTGTGATGTAGTCGGCCTTTGCGCTCAGCCTGTGGATGGCTCGCTCATCCAGGCCACGGCCTGGCGCGTCTTTCGTGGACTCCATGTAAGCGGGCGAAGCAAAGGCAAGCTGAAAACCGGGGATATGTTGCTGAAAATAATCGTGGATCGGCTCCAGAAACGGGAGATGAAGATTGCGCTCCACAAAGAAGAGTATGCGGCTTATTTTGTGCATCTAAATGCTCGCTGAGATGACTCACATCAGGGAATTGGCTTGAACTAAAAGATCCATTGCTCTCGAATACACAAACGTCTCCATGGACGTGACCGATGCATACCCACTGCTGATCAAAGCCTCCTCCATGCCCTCTGATAAATCTTTCATCAACGCTTGTTGCTCCGAAAAAGTATTGAGTACGGCTTGCAATACGGACGGTGGCGCCATCACGCAGGGCGATGGTTTCCGATCGTTGACAAACCCGCTGCCGATGCCGATGTGCAAAAAATCCCAGGCCAAGTCGTCGGGATCGGATTTATAGGCCAGGCCCGGGAACAGCAATTCAAAAGCGCGCCTGCTTTGCCCTGGATCGGCCATGGCCTTGACCATTCCTGTCCGACGGTTCCAGCGAAAGTGGTTGTCCAGCCATTTCAGCCAGTTCATGGGCAAGACCCAGCCAGCTTTGACCAGAACCACCCGCTCGCCCCTGGCCTGAGAACATGCCTTGTAAAATTCCTCAAGAGACAGCTTGATATCCTGTTGCGCGGGGAGCTGTTCGTGAAGCTCATCCCCGCCGGCGCCCACAACTTTGCCCTCGACAACGAGCAACTCCATTGAGGCATCCCCGGATTTGCGGACAATCTCCTCGATACTGCTCTGTTGGTCACCTGCCCGTGTTATTCCTCCCAGATGCAGAATCACCGAGAATCGAGGCCTGGCCCATGTCCGCCGTGGCCGGATCAACAGTTCGCGGACGGCCTCGCCGGCCCGCTGGGCGCTGCGGCCGTCCCTGCCGTAATCCAGTTCCTCAATATACTGCTCGCGTTTTTCCTCGAGTATGTCCGGACGCTCCAGGATCTTGTCCACCTTTCTGCGCAACTGTCCGAAGGTTTCCGCCTCCAGAGCCGCATCACGCACCTTGTATTCGATATCGTCCGGATCAAACCAGTCCACGCTTTCCCGTTGCGGATTGTTGAACAGGACCACGGGTTTGTTCAAAAGCATGGACTCCGCATACATTGAAGACACGTCGCTGACCATGACATCCGCGGCGTGCATCATCCCGGAATAATCCGTGTCGTCCAGCATGAACACGTCATCCCGCTCCTCGGCCAAACTCTCATACATCTCCTGCCAGGGCTTGGGAGTCATCTGGTGCAGTTTGACGCAGACCAGGGAGCTGTCATCGCCCAACTCCGTGATCCTCTCGCGAACATATGGAATCGATGACAATTCCGGGTTGAAGGTGGGAGCAAAAAGAATAATGTTGTTTTGTGGATCAACATCATGCCTGGAGCAGAACGACTCACGGCCCTCGGCCTTGGGGCCGAAGAGCTGATCGGATTTGATAAAGCCGGTCACCCTGATGGGCACGAAAACATTGTCCTCCAGCCGGCGCTTATGCCAGGGGTCTGGGACGCAAACCAGATCAGAAAGGTTTTCCCGCCTGACCACGGGATCACGGCGATAATACATGCCCTTGCAGATCAGCCCATGGCCCACGTTGACCACCTTGCTTTGCCAGGGAAGATTATAATGACAGACGTCGGCCACCACGGTCACCCGGGGCCGAACGGACTCGTCTCGCGCGATAAAACGGCTTTTCTTGCAAAGGCGGCGAACTGTCGCCTCTTTCAGCCCCCACCCGGGATTCTCCAGACTAGGAGCATGAAATTCCGGCGCGGAAAACGCCACCCGCAACTCTGGGTACCTTCTTCGAAAATAGTCGTGGATCGGCTCAAGAAAAGGCAAGTGCAGCTTTCTTTCTACATAGAGCAAAACGTCGACATCCGCAGTTTGCAAGGACACAGCCGATTCCCTTGTCTTGACGGTTCTCACGGGAGCATTACGCGTTTCTGAAAATTAAGTTGATATCGTTTCGGGTCGTGCTGCTGGTTCATCCTGATCGAGTGTCGTCGCCTGTTTGACAGAATTGGACATCGTTCAACGAATCATTGCCAAACGCATCAACCGCGCCATTTTGTCCTGGGAGCGCAATGGTTCGTCGCTACGAAGTCCGCGATGGAGTTGCGAGGGCGATCGATCTGGATGAACCAGCAGCAACTCAGACAAACGGTTTTTCAAAAACGCGTAACGCTCCCGTTCTCATTCCCCGGCGGCGCAGGCCCGGTATTCCAGTCGCATCAGTTCCAGGCCGGAACGGAACTGAGGGGACTCGTGGACATTTTCCGGGAGGATTGTCGTTCGGGCTTTTCTTGCCCGGGGAGGGGCGAACATCCGCCGCGCCTCGCGCAGATCCTCGTCAAAATCCACTTCAATGCATCGGTGCGCAGAAATGTCCAGGGCGTGAAATGCAACACCGCCGTGCAGGCACTGTTCAATGCCCTTCTCGAAATAGTCATCGTCCTGACACAGCGTCAGGGAATGGACCAGATCAGGAACGCTTTCCCGCAACACCTTGTTCACGCCCACGGCCTCGCCGTGGGGGTTGACCACGTGCTTGGATATTTCCAAAAGATTGCCCTGCTCGTCCGCCCTGTACTTGACCTCCTCCGCGCCGCACCGCTTGCGGTCCACGGCCACGGCATTTCCGACGTGGGCGGCCACTGCTTCAATGACCTCGCGATCAAAGACCACATCGCCGTTGGTCCAGATCACGTCGTCATTCATGTGCTCCAAGGCGCGAAGCAGGCTTTTCGATGTATTGGTTATGTAGAAGAAGGGGTTGTACTTGTAGAAGACGTCGGGGAATTCCTCCATGATCAGGCTTTGCTTGAATCCGCTGACCACATAGATTTCCCGGATGCCGACATCACGAAAGATGCGGATCTGACGCCCGAGAATCTGCTCGCCGTCCGGCAAAAGACTCATGCATTTGGGGAACGGACGCCCCAGGCGGCTGCCTACTCCCGCGGCCAGAATAACGCCTCTCATATCTCCTCCTGTTTTGGAATGTGAAAAATCAGGAGGAATCATGCAAAATAAACACCAATATTTTTCAAGTCACAACCTTCCTGGACCGCTTCAAGCGCCTGAAACTCCGGGCCGCATGCACTTTACAGTCCCCTGAAGGAATTGCTGGGGCAAGCTCATCCTGGCCTCCTCCATCAAGTCATCACCTGAATGAAATTGCAGAACTTGATGCACACAACTCATTGAAGGTGAGACAGAGGGCCTGGTATGTATTGGATCGGATGGGTGTTGTTCGTTTCGCAATGGAGATGCCATACTGTCACAGAGTTATGCCATTTCCAATTCAATGATTCGCTTTCAATGTCGGGGTCGGCGATTCGCTATGGAAATTCGGGTTGAATTCGGGTTATGGGCACACAAACATTATCGATCCCGATAGCGTTGCCCACGCCGACTCCGATAAATGCATTTTCTCAAGCGCATAACTGAGTGATGAAAAAAACTATCTTGCTGTTCGTTCAAAAACCCCAAGTGCAAGGAGCAAAAAAAGCTATCCGGACACGTCCTGTGTCCGGCCCCTTCAGGCTGTGGCTGTGCCACATTTTCGATTTGCCGTCCTGGCAATCGAATCAAGGTCGAAGCGTAGTTATTGATACGTGAGAGTTTGAGCTTTTTGCCGCGACGCCGCAATTGGAAATTTTTCAACGGACAGATAACGCATCATGAGAATCAGGATTGGATTAACCCAGGACGGCCCAAGGCTATACGAGATGAGCATGGTTTTGGGCATATAAAACTCCTTGTACGGCGTTCATTCACTGACCGACAAGGTGAAAAAAACCGTTGTCCCCTTGCCCGGCTCGCTTTCCACCCAGATACGTTCGCCGTGCTGCTCGATGAACTGCTTGCATAAGACCAGTCCCAGGCCAGTGCCTTTTTCGCCCTCTGTTCCCAAAAATCGTTTTTCTTTTCCCAGGGTAAAAATAGAAGACAGCACCTGCTCGTTCATGCCCACACCAGTGTCCTGAATCGTCACGGTGGCGGTTGACCCCTCCTGTTTAGCGGAGACGGCAATCTCGCCTCCGCGCCGGGTGAATTTGACCGCATTGAAGAGAATGTTGCGGATCACGGTCTTGATCATGGGCTGGTCGACCAGGACGGTCAGCCCCTGAGGAATATCCTGGCGGAGGGAGATTCCCTTGCTCTTGGCCAAGTCTTGGGCCGTGGACTGTCCCATGTCGAGCAGCTCATTCAAGCTGCATGGCGTGGGCGCGTAATCGATGCCCCCCTGGCTCATGCGGGACCATTGCAACAGGTCTTCCAAGAGGGCGAACGTATTCCTTGTGCTTTTATGCATTTCTCTTGTGAGGGTACGGATATCCTGCTCAGATAATATTTCTGACTGATCAGCCAGCATCTCTGTTGAAGACACAAGCCCGGACATGGGTGACTTGAGGTCATGGGCAATAATGGCAAAAAGCTTGTCCTTTTCGGCGTTAGCGATCCGAAGCTGTTCATTGGTGATTCTGATTTTCTCCTCGGCCTGTTTACGGTCGGTGATATCCTGAATAGTCCCAAAGCCCCGAACAGGCCTGCCTGACTTGTTGAGCTCCACCACCCCATAGGTTTGAAGATAACAGATTTCACCACTGCCGCCTCGCAGGATGCGGTGCTGAATATCGTATGGCTTTCCGGTGCTCATTGTCTTGGCAATGGCCCTTTTGACGCGCAACCTGTCTTCTGGGTGAACGTAAGCGAACAATTCCGACGAAGACAACTGTGGAGAATCATGGCCCATTATACGACGCCAATTATCCGAGACGAGCCAAGTGTCGTTTAAGATGTCACACTCCAGGCTACCCAACTTCGCCAAAATTTCAGCCTGGAGCAGCATCTCTCTGTTCTTGGCGTTTTCATACTCAGCTCGCTTGCGATCAGTGATGTCACGACAAACGCAGAATACGAGTTTTTGTCCGCCAATCACGGCCCCGTTGGTGCTGATTTCAACGTCAAGGAAAGTGCCGTCCTTGCGTCGGTGGCGCGTTTCAAAGTGATCGCCCTTTTCATCGACTTGTTGAAACATTTCAATGAGCTGATCAGGAGTCCACTGGGTGTCCCAATCCCATATGTGGAGTTGTGAAACCTCTTCTGGAGTGTATCCAAGCATTTCAGCATAGCACTTGTTCGCTTCATAAACGCTTCCATTTTCACTCAGGACAACGATTCCGTCCCTGGACTGATCAACCAGGATTTTTCGTCGAACAGCCTCTTCTTGGAGAGCTTTCTCAGCCTGTTTGCGCTCGGTGATGTCGCGGTCAAAGGAAATGCCCAAAAAGCGGCCCTTGTATTCGATGTAGTTGGTGGTCACCTCCACCGGAAAAAGCCTGCCATCCTTTGTTCGGTGACGCCTCTCAAAGGTCATCCTCTTCAGTTTTTTCAGGTACTCCTTGTGCTGCTCCCACGCCTCGCGTGGAAAATCCGGGTCAATGTCGAAAACTTCCTTGTCCAGCAGTTCCTCTCGGGAAAACCCCATGGAAGAAGATGCAGCGTTGTTGGCGTAGGCAATCTTTCCATCGGCATCCACCCAGACGATGCTGTCCGGCGCTTTGTCCATGGCGAACTGTGTCAGCAGCAGGGCATCCTTTTCTTGCTTGCGCTCTGTAATATCCCGGGTGAAACCCTGGTAGGCTTCAACCCGCCCATGTTCATCCCGTACCAAGTGAGCATTTACGGACGCCCAGAACTCGGCTCCGTCCTTGCGTCTGAACCGGCATTCATAATCAACCACTTTGCCATGTTTTTGCATCAGGCGCATGAACTCCAGACGTTCATCTGGGTTGGCATACACTTGGCTGGCAATGTCAGTGACGGAGTCGAATAGCTCTTGAGGTGTTGCATATCCCAACATTTCAACAACGGTGGTATTGGCAAAGAGATACCTCCCTTCCGGCGTGGACGTGAAAATGCCTATGGGCGCGTTCATCAAAATGTCGTGGGCGTTGGGGGAAAACTCTTGCGCGGGGAGTGTTTCAGGGGGTTGCTTCTGGGCCATGCGGGCCTCCAAGGGCAATGGATTTAAGAAAAAGCTGCAAGTAAAACGGGCCAAGAGCAGCGGGCTGGCCAATATCAATGACTGCGGAAGTGGCATGTTTGTCCATGTTACGACATATTTTATCCTTTTTGCCTTGGCTTTTCCCATCGTGTCGACCTGTTAAAAAAACAGGGAATCTATGATATTATGGATTTCCCCGGTCCGCCCATCCGCCTGCGCCGCCTTCTTGTAATTCTCCAGCAGAGCGAAGTAATCCAGCAGCTGCTTGAACATGACAGAATCACGCTTGCATCGGGCCAGGTTCAAAAACTGTTCAGTGACCTGCTCGGCGCTCAGTTCACGCGATCCGTGGCCGTATTTCCGGACCAAGTAGTCTTCATAATGCTCTGCCGCCTCCGCCACCCCAAGTTCGCGTAGAACGTTGAAGAGGGGTTCAACAACAAAGCAAAAGTGGTTACCAGAAGAACCTTTAATTTTGGAAGCATCGAAGTGTAAAAAATTGCATTATATCATAGAATTGGAGATTTGCCTGAACCAGTGTTCACCCACAAATTTTGCTGAGGAGCCCGAAAAAGAAACCCGCTAAGCTTATATTTGCAAGCATTAGCGGGTTTTCTTGGTCTTCTCTTACTATTTTGACAAAGGGTACTGGTGGAGGCGGGGGGAATCGAACCCCCGTCCGAGAACGGTCCGCCAGCGACGTCTACAGGCTTAGGTCAAGTTTAAATCTTGTCTTGAGCATGCCCCTGACCAGGCGGTCCCAAGACCAGTTCGTCTATGTCTCGCCTTGACTCCCGACGAACAAAAGAGCCAATGCCAGCCTGAAGGGTCGTCGCTTCTACCGGCTTACCAGGCGCTGGGCCGGAGAAACGCTGGCTGTCTTAAGCAGCCAGGGCGTATTCGTGATCGTTGGCAGGTAAATGCCTGCTGCGTGTTTTACGAGGCCTCGCAGCACCTCGGCCTGCAGCCGTGGTTTCATCATCCCCGTCGAAACCAGGGCGCCCCCAAAGGAATATAATTAACTATAATCTTTTTTGGATGATTGGCAAGGGGATGTCATTGACCGGCGCCGGGCTTTTGTTTACCTCCAAATGCGTCTTTTGCCACCACCTTAAAACTGGTTGTACCATGAGCATCCTGATCAAGAATACGCTGTTGGACGGCGCTGTCGTGGACGTGCTGATTCAGGGCGAACACATCACCGAAATCGGGCCGGACCTGCAGGCGCGGGCCGATACGGTCATCGACGCCACGGACAAGGCCATCGTGCCCTCCCTGATCAACGCCCACACCCACGCGGCCATGACCCTGCTGCGCGGCTACGCGGACGACATGGAGCTGCACACGTGGCTCAGCGATCATATCTGGCCCATGGAGCACAGGCTGACCCAGGATGATGTCTACTGGGGCACCAAACTTGCCTGCCTGGAAATGATCAAAACCGGGACCACGTTTTTTTGTGACATGTACTGGCACATGCCCGGTATTATCCGCGCCGTGGAGGATATGGGCCTGCGGGCCATGCTCTCCTCAGCCTTTATTGATTTCGGGGATGCCAAGAAAGCCGCACAGTTCAAAAAGCGCACCCAAGAATTTTTCGATCGGCAAAATACATCCTCGCACCGCATTCAATTCGCTCTGGGGCCGCACGCAATCTATACGGTTTCCAAGGAGTCTCTGGTCTGGTTGGCCAACTTCGCCCGTGAGAAAAACCTGCTGGTGCACATTCACTTGGCGGAAACCAAACGGGAGAAGGAGGACTGCATTGCGGCCCACGGCTTGACGCCGGTCCGCTTCCTGAAAGAACTTGGCTTCCTGGGTCCGAATATTTTGGCGGCCCATGCCATCTGGCTGGACGCTGAAGAAATGGACATCCTGGGCCAGCATGATGTCAAGGTCGTTCATCTGCCCGTTTCCAACATGAAACTTTGTTCCGGGCCCTTTCCCTATCGCCGCCTGCGTGACCGGGGCGTGTGCATCGGCCTGGGCACGGACGGATGTTCGTCCAACAACAACCTGGATATGTTCGAGGAAATGAAGTTCGCGGCCCTGGCCCGCAAATCCCTGACCGGAGACCCCACGGCCATGCCCGCGCCGGAAGCCTGGGTCTGCGCTACAGCCAACGGGGCCAAGATCTTCAGTCTGAACGCCGGACGCGTCGAGCAGGGGATGCTGGCGGACTGCTTGCTTTTGGACTTGAACCATCCACAGCTCGTACCCAACCACAACCTGATCTCCAATATGGTCTACGCGGCCAACGGCGACTGCGTGGACACCACCATCTGCGCCGGGAAAATCCTGATGCAAAACCGTGTCGTGCCCGACGAACAGAAGATCATCCGTGAAGTCAAGGCCAGGGTCCAAGCCCTGCTTCAACGGTAATCCAACCGCCGTTCGCATTAGCGCGGCAACCCCACGCAGGCACAATACATTGACAACTTCAGCCGCATCCTCCACCCCCAACGGCGCAACCGGCCGCATCGCCCGCAACGCCACGGTTGTCGCTGCGGGCACCGTGGCCAGCCGTATCCTGGGCTTTTTGCGGGACATGATCATCGCTTTCACCCTGGGCGCGGGGATATGGGCCGACGCATTTTTCGTGGCCTTTCGCCTGCCCAATCTGCTACGCCGACTCTTTGCTGAAGGCTCCCTGACCATGGCCTTTATCCCGGTATTTTCCCGCACCCGGCAGGAACACGGCGATACCGAAGCTTTTGTTCTGGCCCGCTCGGTTCTGGTTTGGCTGGTCTTGATCCTGGCCGTGATCAGCACGGCCGCGATCATCTGGGCCGAGCCCCTGACTCTGCTCATTGCCCCCGGATTCGGGCGCGATCCTGAAATCCTGGCCGGCACCGTGACCTTGGTCCGAATCTGCTTCCCCTATATCCTGTTCATTTCCGCTGTGGCCCTGTGCATGGGCGTGCTCAACGCCATGGGCCATTTCTGGGCTCCGGCCGCGGCCCCCTGCATCCTGAACCTGGGACTGATCGCCTCGGCCTTGCTGGCCGTGCTCATGGGCTGGGATGTGGCCCTGGCCCTGGCCTGGGGTGTTTGCCTTTCCGGACTCGGGCAATGGCTGCTGCAGCAGCCCTATTTGCGGCGCTTCGGGTTGTCCTGGCGCGGCCGCACCGAGCTGAAACATCCCGGGGTCAAGCGCATCGGCATGCTCATGCTGCCCACGGTCTTCGGCGCGGCTGTATATCAGGTAAACATCCTCATCGGCACCCTGCTCGCCTCGCTGCTGTCAGCCGGAAGCATCTCCTATCTGTACTACGCGGACCGCCTGGTCCAAATGCCTCTGGGCATCTTCGGCGTGGCCTTGAGCACAGCGGCCCTGCCCAGCCTCTCCCTGCTCGCGGCATCCAAGGATATCCCCGGTTTTCAGCGCACCTTGAATACCACCATGAGCATGACCCTGTTTGTCTGCCTACCCTCGGCAGCAGGCCTGGCCGGCATGAGCATGCCCATCGTAGACGCGGTCTTTGGCCGGGGCGCCTTTGGCCCCGAGTCAGTGACCGCCACGGCCTGGGCCTTGGTCGGCTACAGCGCCGGACTGCCCGCCTTTGCCTGCGTGCGGCCCCTGATTTCAGCTTTTTACGCCCTGGAGGACACCCGTTCACCAGCGCTGGTGGCCGCGATATGCCTGGTGGTCAACGTCGGCTTGAGCTTGGTGTTGATGCGGTATATGGCCCACGTGGGCCTGGCCGTGGCCGCGGCCTTGTCCTCCTGGGCCAACGTGCTCTTGCTGGGCCTGTTGCTGCGCCGCAAGATCGGCCCCTGGCTGAACATCCGGGCTGCGTTGGCCCGGATGAGCGTCTTGACCCTGCTTTTGGGGCTGGCCGCCCTGACTGTCTCCGGACTGGGCAAGGCCGCACTGGCCGCCATTCCGTTGCTGGCCGCCCTGTACGGCCTGGCCGCCCTGAAATGGAACATCGCCGAAGCACGCATGACCAGGGACCTTCTGGCAGCCAAATGGCATGGCAGGCGAAACACCTAACCTTCATCTGAGTTTCTTCCCCAACAATATTATGCCCGACTTCATTCCCTTGTCCTTTGCTAGCTACGATTGGCAGCGACCGGATATCAACCCGGAGCAGGTCTGCGCTCCTCCCTACGACGTGCTTTCCCCGGAACAACGAGCGCAACTGGCCGCCGGGAATCCCTACAATTTGGTCCATGTGGACCTGCCCACGAGTTATGCTCACGCCGGACATATCTTGACCCAGTGGCGCGCCCAACGCGTTCTCAAAAAAGCCGATCACCCGCTGTTCGCGGCCCTGGCCTCGCGCTACACCCTGGACGGCCGGGAGTATCTACGCTGGGGATTCATGGGCGGCCTGGGCCTGGCCGACTGGGGACAAGACGGAGTCTATCCCCACGAACAAACCTATCCCAAGGCCAAGACTGATCGACTGGAGTTGATGCGCGCCACCAGCGCCCAGCTCAGCCCTATCTTCGGGGTTTTCGACTTTGCGGGCGGCGAGTTGCAAGCCGTTTGCGACGAACTGGCGCAACATCCTCCATTGGTTCTGCTGCCCGTTGACGGCGTGGAGCATCGTCTATGGGTGGTGACGGCGCGACATGCCGGGCTGATCACGAAAATTTTGCGAAATGTGAACGTGTACATCGCCGACGGCCATCACCGTTACGAGACGGCCCTGTCCTATGCCCAGGAACAGGGCCGACCCGGCCCGTGGGACCATGTGTTCGCCTGTCTGTGCAATATCTCCTCCCCAGGCTTGAAAATCCTTCCCTACCACCGCCTGGTGACCAGTCCGGCTCCACACCCCTGGCCCAACATCCTCCAACGCGCCGCGCAATGGTTCACCATTCGCGAGGTAGAAAGCATCGACACATTGCAACAAGACGACACACCGTCCTCCTGCCTGCTCCAGCTTCCCGGAGTCTTACGGCTTTTGACCCTCAAGAACACCCATATCGGCCAATGCGATCCGTTGTTCCGTGATATCGGGGCGTATATTCTGGACACGTTTTTCTTTCGCCAAGCCATGGGCCTGACCGATACGGATCTGGCCGGCGGTGAACACCTGGCCTATACTCCATTCGAGGATCATGCCGCTGAGAAGGTCAATCAAGGTCTGGCTCAGGCCGCCTTGTTGCTCAAACCCGTGAACATGGCCATCTTGCGGCGGGTTTCGGAATCCGGCCGGCTCATGCCGCGCAAGTCCACATTTTTTCACCCTAAGATCCCCGGAGGCCTGCTTTTTCATCTTTTGGATTGACTCCGCGACCCGGCACACTGCGGGCACATTGGCGACATTTTTCTTAAAGACCGTCTTGTCCAGGATTGCATCCTCAGGATGAAATCCTGAAAAGCCTCACGGCCTTTCGGAGCGCATGGACCACAACATGCAACAAGTCTCTTCGTTTCCAAACGCCCTTCGGCTGAACTTCCCCTCGACCATGGCCGATGTGGACGAAGTCAGTCAGCAAGCCAGGAGTTTTCTGCTTTCCCATCCCTCCATCCCCGAGCCGTTTTCCCTGCTTTTGGCCCTGCGCGAGGCGTTGACCAATGCGGTCAAGCACGGCAATCGCAACAATCCTGACTTGTCTGTTGAATGTTTGATCGGAATGTGTCAATGAAAGTGAGACAGCCAGGTCCATAAAATTAGTGTAGCGTTTTCATCATGGTTGGAGGGTTGATCCAGACCGCTTCTTGGGGCCGGAGGATTTTAGGCAGTTCAGGATGACGGC